>OGCW01000915.1_pt1 | contig 12992 bp, 11 predicted proteins | sample 1570231 | NCBI WGS metagenome assembly OGCW01 (sample SAMEA2582168, study PRJEB24529) | metagenome | biome: Human gut stool | place: China | collected 2011 | reverse complement strand
ACGTTGAAAACAAGTGGCAGATTGTCCTCTCCGCGCTGATGACCGTTATCTTCGGCACCCTGTTCGCCCTGCAAAACAACCCGATTCTGCTGGTGATCTGCGGGTTTATGATCACCTGGTCCAACGCCTGGCTGACCATCAGCTACCACGCCTACCAGGCCGAGGTCTTCCCGACCCATATTCGCGCCCGCGCCGTCGGCTTCTGCTACTCGTTCAGCCGGCTCTCGACCGCGGTGACCAGCATCCTGATCGGCATTATTCTGCAATACGCCGGCACGCCGGGGGTGATTAGCTTTATCGTCGTCAGTATGCTGATGGTAATGCTGTCGGTGGGGATCTTCGGCCCGAGAAAGCGGGGCATTCGTCTGGAGAATATCTGATGGCGGTCGCCGCCGAGGGTGCCGGCGGCGACATATTTTATCAGTTGCGATGTTGCAGCTGGCGCTGAACCTCAATAAGCTCCGCGATCAACTCCCGCGCGAGCATAGAGGTCATTATATGATCCTGGGCATGTACCAGAATAAGATTAACCGGTACTTTGCCACAGCCCTCATCCATACCAATAAGCATGGTTTGTACATCATGCGCGCGTTTTGCGGCATCTGCGGCGTCCTGCATCAGCCTATCAACGTCCTGCCACACTCCTTTTCTGGCGGCTTGCAGCGCCTGCATCGCCAGACTGCGGGACTCACCGGCGTTAATGATGAGTTCCATGACGGTTGCTTCCATATCCATACGGTTTCCCTACTTGTTGAGTGAAGGTTCATCCAGCAGCGCCAGCGCCGCAGCAAGAATTTTATCGCCACGCATCATGCCGTAATCCATGCTATCGATAACGGCGACTCTCTTACCCACCGCAGCGGCCTTTTTGTTAAATTCTTCGAATTTATATTTAATCTGCGGCCCTAAAAGACAGCAATCGTAATTTGGTAACGTGCGATCAAAATCATCCATTGAAACAGCAATAATATCGACAGCAATGCCTTGCGCCGCGGCCGCTTGTTTCATTTTATTCATTACCATGCTCGTTGACATGCCGGCAGCGCAGCACAAAATTATTTTTTTCATCTTATTTACCTGTTCCTGTAACGTATTATTGATGCTTATCTTTGAGATTTTGGTCTAAAAAATTAATAATAATTTTTGATACTTCAGGCTGATACCACATCAAACCTGCGTGATCCTCCCCTTTCACCACGTAATGGGTGGACGGTATTTTTTTCGCTACCAGCGCCTCGTGTAAAAGCGTTGACTGGCTGGGTGAAACCACATTGTCGGCATCGCCGTTCATTAGCAGAAAAGGCGGCGTTTTATTCGAAATCCAGGTGATGGGATTAGCCCGTTTCGCCTTTTCGGGATAGGCGGAGATCGCGCCACCGCCTTGCCAGGGAATACCATTAACCAGCATCGCCTCTGGTATGGCCGGTGACTGATGCGCTTTTTGAATGTCCGCGGAAAAGTCAGCCCCGACTTTCGTCAGATCGGACAGGCCATAGAGATCAACCACCGCCTGCACATCGCTGCTTTGATTTGAATACTCTCCCTGGTCGAATTCCTTATGGCCGCTGGTGGTACCCACCATGGCGGCTAAATACCCACCCGCCGACTCGCCCATCACAGCGATATGGTTGGGATCGATGCCTAATTTTTCAGCATTGGCGCGTAAAAATCTGACCGCCGTTTTCGCATCTTCAACCATGCCCGGGAAAGTCACATTGGGTACGACCCGATAGGTAATGCTGGCGACGACGTAACCGGCCCGGGCAATATCGACCCGCTGACCGATGAATTTTGATTTGGGCGCATCGAGAAAGCCGCCGCCGGTAATAAATACTACTGCGGGTAACGGTTTATCAGCATAAGGCTTGAGCAAATCCATCGTTAACTGGAGCGGTCGTCCCATGATATTTTGCGTAAATGAATAGGCAATATCAGGCACCATCTCGACGGCCAGAGCGCTAGGTTTAATAACGATAGTTTTGCTGTCTGTTAAAGGTGTTTGCGCAAAAGCAGACGGAATAATAAGCATCGTCAGCATAGCAGCGACGTGTTTGTTCATAGGGTAATATCCTGTAGTGATGTAGTAATGATTCAGAACCAGACTTCCATTCGATACCCGACTCGCCACTCCGAGTCTTCCGGCAATAACGTGACCTCTTTGTCCCCGCCTGCGTAGGTAACCGTCAAACTGAGAATCGGCGCGACATACGGTAAAACATCCAGTTGCAGGGCCGGGCCGGCGGCAATTTTGTAGCCGACGCCGCTGGCACCTTCGACGCCATTTTTATTGATAGTGTTATTCACCATGACTTCATACAACATGGAGAGATTTTGGTGATGAATATTTTGTTTAACGTTTACGCCGGTAAAGATCCCGGTTTCATTTGCGGAACCATAGGTCATGTCCCCCCCTGAATAACCTGTATCAGGTATAAAGGTGGTTCGGTCAGCAGTTTTTTCACGCTTGGTATATTCATAGATGAAAGCCGGCGAGACGGCAAAATCATCAAATAACGTCAAGTTTCCGTCGGTGGAAAAACGCATTGAACAATCGCCCTCTTCGCTAAGGACGGTAATACGACTGGTGTTCAGATAAGGAGCAATAACCCCTTTACCATACTGTAATTTGACTGTCGATTGTCCCTTTGCCACTCCCCAAAAAGACGGCATGCTGTATTTCGCGGACAAACTAATTGCTTTCTGCTTGCCAGTGCCCAATGGGTCATCAATTTCTTTAACATAGGTCATACCCAGCTCTGTCTGATCGATACGATAAGCCATATCAACGATGCGCCGCGAGCCTTCTATCGCCTGCGGCGCGGTATCGCTGGACCAGTCGATCTGGTCGGTACCAACGTTCAAATCAAAATTCTTACTGTTATAACCGAGGCCGGAATCAATATGTACTTCTTTGGTATTGTAAGCGAAGATATTAATACGTTGATCGAGGTAACGACGCCCAGCCCAAATGTTTGCGCCCTCGGGAAGAAAAGAGAGCCCACCAAAGCGCCCATAATTCTGTGCCGTTTCTACCGTTTTATCGCCGTAACCCACCATTTCATAGGTGTAATCAGCCCATTGCTCGGGAGAAGCCAGCCCCTGCCATTTTTTAGTGATAGCCAGCGATGTCCAGTAATCGTGCCAGAAACTGTTTCCCAAATCGCCCATTTTGCCACGAGGATCCTGATTAGGTCCGGTGGGATCGGTATGCAACGACATGTTTTTGGGACGGTTTAGTTCGCTCTGAAAATCTCCAGCCACCATGCCATATCCATTTAACTGGAAGCTGCCGTCGTCGCTTAGATTGGCCGCATGGCATAAGGTCGCAGGCAGAAAACATGAGATAACACCTGAAATAATAATTCTGGGGTTCATTCTTCAGACTCCATCGGGTAAGAGATATAAAATAAATAAAATTATTATTTTTATTGCTTATCTGATTTTATTTAAAGAATGCCACCCGTGTTATAACCCAGCTTGCCTTTTTATATATCGGTTGTTGCCGATTTTACTTATTACAAAAACATGCAATAGCATGAACGCTGTGAGCCAATTTACTATTCAGGAGTTCAGATCACGATACTCCTTAATACTCATATTATATTTCTCTTTAAATACCTTATAACAATGCGAGGCGTTTTCATAACCCGTCATATTAATAACATCAATAATAGAGTGATTAGTATGCTTAAGGAGATGGATCAACACATCCAGGCGTTTTTCAACCAACAAATCGCTAAAGTTCTTACCAGTGAAGTCTTTTATCAGTTTACTCACCTTATAATTAGGCTGATTTAAACGACAGGAGATCTCTTTCAGGCTGGCAGTTTTATAATCGGTATCAATATATCTCAACACGGCCATGGCAAGTGATTCATTGTAACTGCCGTTGATATGGTAATCGCTGGCTTGCACATTCGAGAGCAGTTCGGTCATCAACAGTCCCACCAGGAAATTGACGCGTATCTCTTTTAAGTGGTTATTACTGTAGATCTCGCTAATGATGACATGCATAATGTTTTGAATTGCGTCGATTTCCCCCACTTTAAAGTGAATATGCTCTCCATGTTTTTTTCTGCCATTAATTGCTGAAAGGATAAAACGGGAAATGATGTTATTTTCGTCAAAAAGGGACATGAGTCGACCGAAAAATTCGGTCTTAATAATAAAATTGATGATAATATCATTCTGCCCTGCGGCTTCAATTTCGTGTCTGGCAAACTGGTTGATAAGCAGGATCTCCCCCTTACCTAAAGTGAGACTTTCTTCATTAATCTTCTGATGCATTTTACCCTGATATATATAAATAAGCTCGATAAAGCCATGAGAATGCAACGGAATTTTAGTAAATCGGGTCTGCTTTTCAATATGAATGTAGTTGTCTTTGAAAAACCTTCGCTCCATATGGCTTTTGAATTTATGACACAGTTGATAGTTAGCGCGAAGCAGTTCGAGTTCTCTATCGGTATAAGCCAGTAGCTTTTCATGAATATCATGGTGTAACATAAAAGTACCTAACTGGAGCGAACGTTTGGGTATGCACTATCATTACAATAGTACTTTTATCTCACCTGCATCGGTAATGTCATAAAAGTGATGATAGGTATCACAGTCTATCGGCGCAGGTAATTGTTTATTAAGTTGATACACTTTTGGTAATTTAAGAGTGCATTTTTTGAGGTTAAATGGCACTTTGATGACTAATTCTATGCCTTTTTTATAGCGCCGCCAGCGACACTCAATACGCCCTCTGATGGTTTGATGCCAGCAATCCACAAAGTTAATCGTGTCAGTAAAGGATGGACTGATTAAAATAACATCAGCACCAACCGCCTCCTCAGCGACGGTAATGCCGCCCAAAGCCTGAAATAGCCAACTGGAATAAGAACTGAACATCGCATGATTATTCGAACCATTCAGGTTATCACCGAAAAATTCCTTCAATGTGCTGGCATCATTTTTAAGCATTTTCTTGAATCCGGCTTCGACTCTTAACCATTCAAGGATTAATTCATTATGACCATAGCGATGAAATATTTCATAGGCAAAACTTTGGCCAAAAATCCCACAAGTGATAACATTTTGCTCTTTTTTGATGAGATCGATCAATGCATTCAATGAACTCTCGATATCATCACACAAATCGAAGTAGATTGCAAAAACAAAGCTGGTCTGACTGCGATCGGCAAAGCTGCCATCCGTATTCTTATAGAGTGATAAAATTTTCTCTCTAATTTTATTGGCCTTGCCAATATATTTTAGCCATTTTTCTTTAAAGCCAAGATCATCACATATTTTTGCGATAATTAACAAATGATAATAATAGAAACAAGCACTGGTGAAATGGAGAGCTGGCGAGCCATTTTTGTAATTACGCATATCATGAACGCGGCTTCCCCAGTCACCCAGGCAGCAGGTCACCAGGTCATCAAAGTCGCGCATTTCCAGGGAGAGGATCTGCTTCTCAAGAAATGGCAAGCTTTCGGCCAGCAGATTGACATTGCCATAATGTCGATAGTGAATGGCTATCAAATAAGGTAATACCAGTTGCCAGCCCAGGGGGCCCGTTTCCCCGCCGACTCCATTAGTCTTAATTCCCATAAATGGCGCAGTTTCCGTCACACCACCACAGGGACGAATATCATTGATAAAATCAAAGATAGTTTTCTTATAAATAGCGGCAGAGTCAAACTGATACACTTGCGACCGGGCCAACGCGACAATGTCTCCGCCATAGGCGAAACGTTCGCGGGCACAATCCCCGAAGACCGAATGAATGTTATTCAGTTTGGTTCTTTTAGCAACCTCAAAGAGCTAACGGCCCTATTTCACCGAGATCATACGGCGTTAAAATAAAGAAAGAGATCATTGAAATCAGGCCTGACATGAAGCCATCAACATCGAAATTTTTCGCTAGCGTATAGGCAACGGAGAAAGCGACAATCACGGCCAAAAAATTATTCGTGAAGGTAATCGGGATATCAAAGAAGCGAGTTAAGTTGTGTCGTAACAAAAAATCCTGATATGGAGCAAACGGAAACACTTTAACCAAAGTCGCCACAGAACTCATGATCGTTACTGGCAATATGAGCATCATACCGCTCATGATTGACTTAAGGTAGGTATTTTGACCAATGCTTTGCATCAGTTGCAAAGCCTTTTCTTGTACAATGTTGGTATGAGATGACATGTAAACAGTCCGTGATATTATTAGTTTTCAGACATATTCATTTAAGAATTCATATGCCGGCATGACATTAATGCATCATAATCTAACCAGGAAGTCAGCCTAATATATCATTATGGAGTAATACATATCGGTTGTTGTTAACTTAAATGACGGCTGTTGCCATAGTTAATATTTGTGATGTGTACTGCAGGAGGGATAAAAAATTGTCATTAAGGCTTGTAACTTCTGGACAGCATTAAGCGGCGCCGCAATACCACTTTTACCAACGGTCCAGCATCACCGGGGCTATATTGACACTCTCCCATCAGAGGGGCGTTTAGGCATTTTAGTGACAAGCCGCCAGGTCGGCGGCCCGGCCTCAGCCAAATATCCCCTGCGCCTCGGTGAAGCATTTTTCCGCCAGGGTCGAGACTGGTTCCTGCTGGCGCATAATCAGCGCCAGCTGTGAATCAACATGGGTTTCGGCGATCGGCAGAATTTCAAGATTATCGCTTAGCGCTTCGAGGCCGTTGTTAAGCGGCATAATGGCGCAGCAGATCCCCGCCTGCACCGCCTGGATAATCTGAAACGTCGAATCACTTTCAAAGACATACCTTGGCGTTAGCCCTTTGGCCTTAAAGCTGATTTCAATCGATTCCCGGTAATACATCCCCTTGGTCAGAAAGCCGAGGGGCAGCGTCGCCAGCGTCTCCCATCCCGGCGTCCCGGCGCTGAAGTCGAAATGGCGTTTATCGTGCAGCAGTCCCATCCGGGTTTGCGGCAAGCGAGCAATCTTGAACTGACCTTCATCCAGATGCTGCAGATAACAGATCCCCAGATCCAGCTGATTACGGCTGACGCCATCGATAATCTGCTCCGAGGTCATCGACAACAGGCTGAACTGCAGCGCCGGATATTTCTCCGCCAGGGGTTTAATCAACTGCATCGGATTGAGGCTCGCCAGCGGCACCATACCGACCCGCAGCTGGCCGACCATCTGCCCGCGACAGATGGCCGCCTCTGCCGCCAGGCCGTCATGAGCGGCCAGCACCGCCCGCGCCCAGGCCAGGATCCGCTCTCCCTCTGGGGTAAAACCTTCAAAGCGTTGGCCGCGCTGGATCAGCGTCAGGTTCAGCTCCTCTTCCAGGTTACGAATGCGCATGGAGAGCGTCGGCTGGGTAATATGACAGGCCGCCGCCGCCTGGCCAAAATGGCGCGTCTGATCGAGCGCGATCAAATACTTGAGTTGCTTAATATCCATTCTCTTTCCCGTTTGAACCCCGCCGTTCACCCCCGGGGCCGCGCACAGGTTACCAGAATGTTAGTTTCGCTAGCGATAAATTCAAGCGAGGACACCACGAGGTGCTGCGGGGCGCAGGACGGCGCGACGCCGCTCTGCGCTATACCTTTTTAGCGCCCGCCGGCCAGCGGACGGATCTCTTTCGAGCGCAGCGTCAGACGAACGGGAACCGACTTATACGAAGGGGTGCCGCTCTCTTCATCGAGATAGTTCAGCGGCACCAGCACGTTGGCTTCCGGATAATAGGCCCCGACGGTGCCCGGCGCGATGCCGTAGGCCACCACCGTGATATCTTCCAGCGTCAGCTCGCTGTCTGGCAGCGCGGTATGGATATCCACCCGATCGCCATGCTCCAGCCCCTGGGCGGCCATATCCTGCTCGTTCATAAACAGCACGTCGCGGCGGCCAAAGACGCCACGGTAGCGGTCATCCATCGCGTAGATGGTGGTGTTGTACTGGTCATGACTGCGCAGCGTCACCAGGCGCATCACGTCCTCACCCTCCACCACCACGTTCTCATGCACCCCTTTAAATACCGAGAACATGGCTTTACCGGTGGCGGTAGGCCAGATGCGCTCGGTCGGCGGCAGCGGCATGCGGAAGCCTCCAGGATGGCGAATGCGCTGGTTATAATTCTCGAACCCTGGAATGGTCTGTTCGATCAGATCGCGAATGCGATCGTAGTCTTCCACGAGGTACTGCCAGTCCACTTTGCTGGCGGGCAAGGTGGCCTTCGCCAGACCGGCGACAATCGCCGGCTCCGAGCGCAGCATCGGCGAGGCGGGCTTAAGCTTGCCCGACGAAGCATGCACCATCGACATCGAATCCTCGACGGTGATCGACTGCCGGCCGCTGGCCTGCAGGTCAAGCTCGGTGCGGCCCAGACACGGCAGAATAAAGGTCTCTTTCGCCGTCAGGAGATGTGAGCGGTTGAGCTTGGTGCCGACGTGAACGCTGAGCTCAAGGCCGCGCATCGCCGGGAAGGCGCGTTCGTGGTCCGGCATCGCCACGGCGAAGTTGCCCCCAAGGCAGATCAGCGCTTTGGCTTCGCCGGCGATCATGGCCTCCAGGGCTTTTACCGCATCGTGGCCATGATGCCGCGGCGGCGTAATCCCCATCACCCGCTGCAGGCTGTCGAGGAAAGCCGCGGAGGGTTTTTCGCTAATCCCGACAGTGCGGTTACCCTGGACGTTCGAGTGACCGCGCAAAGGACAGATCCCGGCCCCCGGCTTGCCGATATTGCCGCGCATCAGCAGCAGGTCGGCAATCAGACGCACGTTGGAGGTGCCTTTGTTATGCTGGGTGATGCCCATACCGTAGGTGACGATGGTGGCCCTGGATTTGGCGTAAGCCGCCGCAACCTGGTTCAGGGATTCGCGCGTCAGGCCAGACTCCTGTTCGATGTCCTGCCAGCGGGTGGCGTGGAGGTCATCGGCGAAGGCGGTGAATCCCTGGGTATGTTGGGCAATAAACGCGTGGTCGAGCACATTGCCCTGCTCCTCCTCCAGCTGCAGCAGCGCTTTGGCGATCCCTTTCAGCGCCGCCGCGTCGCCGCCGGCCCGTACCTGGTAGTAGGTCGAGGCGATCGGCGTCGAGCGCCGGGTCGCCATCTCCATCACGTTCTGCGGATCGGCAAAACGCTCCAGCGCCCGTTCACGCAGCGGATTGAAAACGATAATCGGCACGCCGCGGCGGGATAGCTCATGCAGGGTGCCCATCATCCGCGGGTGGTTGGTGCCCGGATTATGGCCGATGGAGATCACCAGCTCGGTCTGGTCAAAATCGTCGAGGGAGACGGTGCCTTTACCAATGCCGATCGACTGTGGCAGGCCCACGCTGGTGGATTCATGACACATGTTGGAGCAATCGGGGAAGTTGTTAGTGCCATACTCGCGGGCAAACAGCTGGAACAGCCACGCCGCTTCGTTGGAGGCTCGGCCAGAGGTGTAGAATTCAACCTCATCCGGCTGCAGGCCGCGGAGGATCTCGCCGATACGGGCGAAGGCTTGCTCCCACGCCACCGGACGCAGGGTATCGCTGTCCCGGTCGTAAACCAAAGGATGGGTTAAGCGGCCGTAGCCCTCCAGTTCAAAATCGCTTTTTGCCAGCAGGGAAGATACGGTATTTGCCGCGAGGAATGCGGGCGTCACCCGTTTGGTGGTCGCCTCCCAGGTCACGGCTTTGGCGCCGTTTTCGCAAAACTGGAAGGTCGATTTATGTTCTTTATCCGGCCAGGCGCAGCCCGGGCAGTCAAAACCGTCCGGCTGGTTGGTACGCAGCAGCGTGGCGGGCGCCTCAAAGGCATCCATCTGGGTGCGCACGGCGATGGCCGTGGCCTTCAACGCGCCCCACCCGCCTGCCGGACCGTCATAGGGGTGAACACCGGGAACCGCGCGTCTTTTATTGGTCATCTCTTTACTCCTGCTGCTCTGTTCTGGCTGTCTCTAGCCGAAAAAGGCGTACGACAACCCCGGCGACGAAGCGTGAATCGCATGGCGTCACCTGAAAAGAATGCTGTTTCTCAAGGATAGTACGATGGGAAAGCGTAGGTACTGCGTTTGTTAACTGAATAATAACATACACCACAATTCTGTATAATTGATGTTATCTATCAGGTGTTAAATTTAACTTATTTGCAAATTTTGCGGTTTTCACCGCGGTGCTGTGACGGATAAATTGCTACGGAAAGTGATGACCGGGCAGCGAAACCGCCCGGTGGGCCAGGCTCAGGTCAGATTGAAGTAACGGTCCGGACGCAGCGTCTCCGGCAGCGGATGCTGACCGGTCATGTCGAGCAGATTGCGCTCGATGGTATTGCACATCGCGTTCAACGGCAGGTCATTGGCTGCGGTGCCGAACGGATCTTCCAGCTCTTCCGCCAGCGAATCCCACGATAAAAAGGTGTAAGAGATAAAGACCGAGACAAACGGCGTCATGTAGTGCAGATCGCCAACCAGGGCGAACGGCAGCAGCGTACAGAACAGGTAGACGGTACGCTGCAGGATCAGGGTATAGGCGAAAGGCACCGGGGTGGTGGCCAGCCTTTCACAACCGCCCAGCACGTGCGCCAGCTCGTCGAGTTTGTTGTCCATCAGCCCGTAAGTGATGTCGCTGAGCTTGCCCGCCTCCCGCAGCTGGCCAATTTCGTTGCCGGCCAGCGGCAGGATCCGGTTGGTGGGCATTGAGCTGGCGAGGATCTCCGTCGCCCTCTCCTCCGGTAGCAACCGCCGCAGGTCAGCCGTCGGATCGGTTTTGCGCAGCTGGTGCTTCAGGCTCCAGCTAAAGGCCACCAGATAGCTGACGATGCGGCGATGGGCATCGTGTTCCGCCGGCAGGATATTGCGCAGCTGACGCACCAGCGTGCGTTCGGCGATAAGCACCGTCCCCCACAGATTGCGCGCCTCGACGAAGCGGCTGTAGCTGGCGCTGTTGCGAAAGCCGAGGAAAATCGCAATCGCAATCCCCAGCAGGCTGAACGGCGCCACGGTTAAGTGGATCCCCAGCTGTTCGTACCATTGATAGCTGATAATGGCGATGATCGACATCAGCACATTTAGCAGCAGGCGAAAGATGATTTTCGACAGCACGGAGCCGTGCCAGTCAAATAGGCGAAGAAACCAGTGTTGTTCTGGCCGAATGATCATTGTCTGACTTCCTGAATTACCGCTCTGGTCATTATCTCTGAATACAGAATAGAGATTATCTATGAGCCGATTGGTTTATTTTATCGTTAACTGCGATGGGCAGATCTGCGCCATTATTTAGCGATGGTAATGGCGTTTTTAGTATGGGCCTTTTTTATATTTCAGGCAATCAATGCGCCAGCAATAATGGCTCAGAAGAAAAAATAACCGCTGAGCCAATTCATTTTTCCGCTTATGCTACCGGGTGTATCAGACCGCTTTCGTCAACCCCTGCGCTTCGCAGGGATCGAGATGCACCATCACATTAAGCACCGGATGCTGCGCCAGCACCCGCTCCCGCGCGTGACGGGCAATCTGATGCCCTTCGGCTACCGACATCTCGCCAGCCACCTCGAGATGGACATCCACCAGCACCAGATCCCCCGCCTTCCGGGTTTTCAGATCGTGGAGGCCCGCCACGCCCGGCGTGGTTCGCAGCGTATCGGCGATCGCCTGCTGCATCTCTTCATCAACCGCACGGTCCATTAAATCATGCAGCGCGCTGACGGCGAAACGATAGCCCATGCGCGCAATCAGCAGCCCCACCGCCAGCGCGGCGAGCGGGTCGAACCAGGCGAACCGGCCAGATTACCGATAATCCCCAGGGCCACAAGCACGGAGGATGCGGCGTCAGAGCGGGCATGCCAGGCATTGGCGATAAGCAGCGACGAATTCAGCCGCCTGGCGGCCGCCAGCATATAGCGAAACAGCCCCTCCTTGACGGCCAGCGCCACCAGCGCCATCCACAGCGCCGCGCTGTGCACCGGCGGAATAGTTTGCGGTTGCGCGAGATGGCCCGCCGCGGACCATAGCATGCCACCCCCGACGAGCAGCAGCATCGCGCCGATGATTAGGGAGGCGCCGTTCTCATAGCGCCAGTGGCCATAGTGGTGATCGTGGTCAGACGGTCGACGGCTCTTTTTATTCGCCATCAATACCACGCCATCGGCGACCAGATCGGAAAAAGAGTGCATTCCGTCGGCAATTAATCCCTGAGAGCCGGAAAATATTCCCACGACTACCTGTAAGGCAGAAAGGAAAATATTAACCACCACGCTAACAAGGGTACTCTTTCGCGCCTGCACCGAACGCTCATGATATTTATTATCATTTTCAAAATTATGTTGTGTCATTATTTCTCTCCCTTTGTGAGCGGGAAGAATAAACTGACAAACTGAGTTTATGCTTAACAATATAAAAGCCATTGCCTTGCCGTTTAACGATATCGCGGCGGTCGGTAATGACTATTTACTGTATGTGCCGTTGGAACGCTGCAACCTTGCGCCTATGAACTATCTTTTGAAGGGTGGCCACAGGTCGGGCCACGTTAGCTTAGCCACCACAGGAGTCAGCGATGTCACATAACAAACCATCCCGGCTGCGTTTCGCCATTAATCTGGGCAATGCGGTCCTGGCCCATCTCGGGGAGACAGGAAAGCCCGCGGGCATCACCGTCGAGCTCAGCCATCGGCTGGCGATAGGGAACGAATTCGGCGCTGGGGCGTCAGCGCCGAATTCGTTCCCTATCCTGCCGCGGGTAAAGTGGTGGCTGACGCCGGTGGCGAGCACTGGGATATTGCCTTTCTGGCCATCGATCCGGCGCGGGAAGCCACCCTGCGCTTTACCTCGCCCTATATCACCATCCAGGGTACCGCGCTGGTCAGCGTTGATTCGCCCTGCCAGAGCGTGGCCGACATGGATCGCCCGGCAACCACCATTAACGTCGGACAAAACGCCGCATACGATCTATGGCTAACCCGCCATCTGCAGCACGCCAGCCTGCATCGCCTTCCCTCTTCGCAGGAGGCAATCGACGCCTTCCTCGCCGGTGAAGGGGATA
>OGCW01000906.1_pt1 | contig 13116 bp, 17 predicted proteins | sample 1570231 | NCBI WGS metagenome assembly OGCW01 (sample SAMEA2582168, study PRJEB24529) | metagenome | biome: Human gut stool | place: China | collected 2011 | reverse complement strand
TTTTTCAGGCTTAATTGACCTTAGCCGCCATCTCTTTCGCGGCCAGCACGCGTTCGACCGTATCGACAACCGCCTGGGTCTGCGGATCAATCTCAATATTGACGCGATCGCCCAGTTTTTTTGCTCCCAGGGTGGTCCGCTGCAGCGTCTCCGGAATAAGATGCACGCAGAAACGGGTCGCCGTCACCTCACCCACCGTCAGACTAATGCCGTCAATACCGATGAATCCTTTATAGAGGATGTATTTCATCAGCGTTGGATCCTGCACTTTAAACCAGATCTGACGGTTATTTTCGGAAGTCAGAATCTTCACGATTTCCGCGGTGGTCATAATGTGGCCGGACATTAAATGCCCGCCGATTTCATCACTAAATTTCGCCGCTCGCTCGACGTTCACTTCATCGCCGACCTGAATATCGCCAAGATTGGTAATCCGCAGCGTCTCTTTCATCAGATCGAAGCTGATGCGTGCGCCGTTGATTTCGGTCACCGTCAGGCAGCAGCCGTTGTTGGCTACCGAGGCGCCGGTTTCCAGCCCCTCCAGCATATGTGCCGGTAACTCAACCACGTGAGTGCGAAAATTGGGTTTATCATCAATGGAGACCACTTTCGCGGTTCCCTGAACAATACCAGTAAACATGTTTGGCTCCTGTTGAAAATCATGACGGTATCATTACCGCTTTCGCTATCGGGAACAATAACAGGAGGGCAAAGCGGTTGCCAGCGCGCTTCGTGCCTCGACTCTTTTTTCACTGGCTTAATAGCCAATCCTCGCTACAATAGACTGGAAATTCCTCATTTTTATCCCCTTGCTGCCAGTTACGGCGGCTTTTTTAGTCTCAAAATAACAACAATTCGAAGGTGTTCACGTGCAGAAGTATTTCGTTGAAGCGCGTCAGTTATTAGCTCTGGCTATACCCGTCATCCTTGCGCAGGTGGCGCAGACGGCGATGGGTTTTGTCGATACCGTGATGGCGGGTGGCTACAGCGCCACGGATATGGCCGCCGTGGCCATCGGGACCTCCATCTGGCTGCCGGCGATCCTCTTCGGCCACGGCCTTCTGCTGGCGCTGACCCCGGTGGTGGCGCAGCTTAACGGATCCGGGCGGCGAGAGCGTATCGCGCCGCAGGTGCGTCAGGGCTTCTGGCTGGCCGGCTTTGTCTCGGTGCTGATCATGGTCGTGCTGTGGAACGCCGGATACATCATCAGCTCCATGCATAACATCGATCCGCTGTTGGCAGAGAAGGCGGTTGGCTACCTGCGCGCGCTGCTGTGGGGCGCTCCGGGCTATCTGTTCTTCCAGGTCGCCCGTAACCAGTGTGAAGGGCTGGCAAAAACCAAGCCCGGGATGGTCATGGGCTTTATTGGATTACTGGTCAACATTCCGGTGAACTATATTTTTATCTATGGTCATTTCGGCATGCCCGAGCTGGGCGGCGTCGGCTGCGGTGTGGCGACGGCCTCCGTTTACTGGGTGATGTTCGCCAGCATGCTGTGGTGGGTGCGCCGGGCGCGTACGATGCGCGATATCCGCTGCGTCGAGCGCTTCAACGGCCCTGATTTTGCCGTCCTGTTACGGCTGGTGCAGCTGGGGCTGCCCATTGCTCTGGCGCTGTTCTTTGAAGTCACTCTGTTTGCCGTCGTCGCGCTGCTGGTCTCCCCGCTCGGGATCATTGACGTCGCTGGTCACCAGATCGCGCTTAATTTCAGCTCGCTGATGTTCGTTCTGCCGCTGTCGCTGGCGGCGGCGGTCACCATTCGCGTCGGCTTCCGCCTTGGCCAGGGCTCAACGATCGATGCCCAGGTTTCGGCCCGCACCGGCGTGGGCGTGGGGGTCTGCCTGGCGGTATTTACCGCTATCTTTACCGTCCTGATGCGTAAGCAGATTGCGCTGCTGTATAACGATAATCCCGAGGTGGTGACGCTGGCCTCGCACCTGATGCTGCTGGCGGCTATCTATCAGATCTCCGACTCTATTCAGGTGATCGGCAGCGGCATTCTGCGCGGCTATAAAGATACGCGGTCTATCTTTTTCATTACCTTTACCGCGTACTGGGTGCTGGGTTTGCCGAGCGGCTATCTGCTGGCGCTGACCGATATGATTGTGCCCCGCATGGGACCTGCCGGTTTCTGGTGCGGATTTATCATCGGTCTGACCTCCGCCGCCATCATGATGATGCTGCGGATGCGTTTTCTGCAGCGCCAGCCTTCCAGCATCATCTTACAGCGCGCTGCGCGCTAACTTGTCTAAGCCCGCCGCTCCGGCGGGCTTTTTCGTTCTTCGCTATAACGGCGCGTTGTACATTCCGTTACTCCCTGACACCAAAGACTCACTGATAGCCTCCCGGCAGGCGCTTATAGTGTTGCCAACAGCCCCGCAGTGGGGTTACTCAAGAAACCAAGTCGAGGATTTCAGAATGAAAAAAGTATTAGCTCTGGTCGTTGCCGCTGCTATGGGTCTGTCATCAGTTGCTTTCGCTGCCGATGCGGCAAGCACCACCCCGAGTGCAGCAGCCAGCCATACTACCGTTCACCATAAGAAACATCACAAAGCGGCCGCGAAACCGGCAGCCGAGCAGAAAGCGCAGGCGGCGAAGAAACACCACAAAACCGCTGCGAAACCGGCAGTCGCGCAGAAAGCGCAGGCTGCAAAGAAACATCATAAAGCGGCACACCACGCAGCTAAACCGGCGGTTAAACCGGCGGCATAATGGTCAGGGCGTTAAGGTGATAAACCGGCGCTGAACAGCGCCGGTTTTTTTCAGGAGGACATCATGCTGCAACGCTATCGCTTCGAATTGCTGCTGTTACTGCTCATCGTCTGCGCGCTGTTTACCCTGCGCTTGATGTTTAAATAGCTGGCTGCTGAACCCATTTACGGGCCGGCGGCGTATAGTCGCGAAAACCGGCGATAATCTCGTCTGCCGAGGTAGCGAACGGCAGCATCTCCGCGTAGCGCGGGTGCATAAACCCTTCCCGTACCATGTTATCGACCATCGCCTGAAGCGGATCGTAATAACCCTTAATATTCAGGAACGCGCACGGTTTCTCATGGATCCCCAGCTGCGCCCAGGTCCATTGTTCGAAAATCTCCTCAAGCGTCCCCGCCCCGCCCGGCAGGGCAATAAAGCCATCTGCCAGCGCCGCCATTTTGGTTTTCCGCTCGTGCATATCCTCGACCACATGCAGCTCCGTCAAGCCGCGGTGGGCAATTTCCCGCTCCACCAGGCCGCGCGGCATCACGCCGATCACCACGCCACCGGCCTCCAGCGCCGCATCGGCGACCGCCCCCATCAGACCAACTTTGCCGCCGCCATAGACAAGCGCCAACCCCTGCTGCGCCAGCGTACGTCCAACCAGACGGGCGGTTTCGAGGTACAGCGGATGTTCGCCAGCTGAAGAACCGCAGAAAATACCAATCGATTTCATCTTCGTTATGACTCCTTCTCTTCTGGTGGCCGATAATTTAACACATCGGCAACCCTTCCGCGCAGGTTTGGACTGCCTGAAAAATGAGAGCCGTGATGCTCGCTGGCGAAGAAATATCCTTGTGGTTCAGTAAAATATATCCGGAATGAGTAAAAGTTCCGCAATCGCATGCAATGTGCAAGAAAAGTGACGTTTACCTCTTGCCACATCCCCTCCCTGCCGCTAATATGCGTCCCCGTTGTCACCACAACATTGCGTTCGTAGCTCAGTTGGTTAGAGCACCACCTTGACATGGTGGGGGTCGTTGGTTCGAGTCCAATTAAACGCACCATAATGCGTCTGTAGCTCAGTTGGTTAGAGCACCACCTTGACATGGTGGGGGTCGATGGTTCGAGTCCATTCAGACGCACCAATCATTTTTCCTTCTGTAATTCCTGAATTTTATCACCTGCTCCCCGTTGGTATTGCTGACTTAAAATGTTGTGTATTGGCAAAGCGTTTTCCTTGCATAGTCCATACTAGTCCACATGAGTGCTAAGGAAGCCAACCCTTTTAATGAGCATCAAAAATCGATCAACAGACCACGCCGTTTAATTTCTTAATGATAATCATTCCATTCATCATAAATATATGCATATGCAAATCGATATATCAGATACCCCACCAGGAATCCCATAACTGAAAGTAAACCCCAGAGAAATTTATATTCATTTACTGAGAAAAAAAAGAACCAGCCAGCCAGCGCGATACCTGAAGCACCTAATCCCATCCCAGCCCCTCTGATAACACGGGAAAGCAGGATGAGTAATGTTCGTTTTATATTCATAATCCACCAAAGAAATATTCACATATTTTGTTAAATTCTGCTGAATTCTTATCACTGACCATACACGCTGTTTCGAAAGGTTTTACAATATCCTCAACAAGAAAATACAGAACATCCAGATCTCCCAGATTTTGCAGTTTATCATGCAGTACCGGATTTCTGCGCTTCAGATATCGGGACGTGTATATTGCTCTGGATGTTTCAGCTCCAACGGATAATAATAATCCGGCAAGACTTCCTGCAAAAATGCGGACACTCCTCTTGAGGCGTTCCCCTCTTCCTCATCCCGCCCCGCGTCAGGTGCTGCGGCTTCGGTCCTGCCGCCATATGGGTTAACAGTTGCTGATTCAGCAGGCTGTCGATATTGCGCCCCCCGGAGAACAACCATCCGGTAGCGTGACTGCCCCGGCGGTTGCTTTACCAAACTGGTTGCATCGTTTATCAACCTGTTCCTCATCGCTTCACTCCATCTATTCTGGCGTTAAAATTCATCATTACGTCCTCCATTCGTTACCCTTCGCCATCCCACCCACTGGCCGCGCTATCGCACCCGCCTGCTTTCGCGAACGCTACCGCCCGTCGCTGTCTCCCTACAGGAACCCAAAGCGCACTGGGTAAGGCAGAACGGTGATCTTTTATTTAACGCCCGGAATAACAGTCGCTCAGCAATACATGCACAAGGAAATCCCGTTCGTATCCACATCCTGCCGGAGTACGTCCAGTTTTAATTCAGTGGCATCTCGGTTCAGATCGGGAGTAACTGCGTAATGCTGAAAAAGACGACAAACAGAATAAAAAAAATAAACTGATAATATTTTGTAAGACGAGAGAAGGAGGCCGTCTGGACGCAGGGCGGAAGCGGTGGCTTCGCAACAACAATATTCCCTACTGAAAACTATTCCCTTGCGTAAAAAAACGAGCGCGCGGTACAACAGGGAGGAAACCATGCCACAGTAGAATAAAGAAAGTCCAGCCCCGACCGGGCCAGACTAACTTTTTAAGATTAACGCCCGAATTACATTGAGAATTTACATATAAATGACCTGAGCTATTGATCATCTAATAATATAGCGGACGGATCGCACACATCCAGAATAAGCTGCGAAAACGCACCATGAAATATATTGCTGTCCTGATTTACATCAGTAAATCCCCCCGACCGTTATATCGTATAACAGCTCATATTATCCAGGCGATCCTGACAGAGATAATATTCCCCGACCATAAAGCGCAGGGCAGCTTGCGCACCCACCGTCTGACAGACAAGTCCCGCATATTGCCTTCAGGCAAGGCGATGACTGGCCTGCGCCATCGCCAGGGCGTCTTCCCCTGCCGGCAGCCGCGAAGGGGCATCAGGATCGTGCACCATTCGCCAGACGGCCTGAGCGACATCGGTCGCCTGCGTCACGCTGGCGTTATCCTGCATGCTGTCGAAGATCTGCTGGCCGAGCGCCGCATAGCTCTCCGGGAGCTGCCCCATCGTCCGGCGGGCGTTTTCCCCGAACCGGGTCTGCGGGGCGCGTCCCGGGAGGATCAGCCCGACGCGAATATTAAAAGCACGGAGCTCCAGCGCCAGCGACTCCGTGAAGGCATTCACCGCCGCCTTACTCGCGGTGTAGACAGCCAGCAGGGGCATCGGTTGCAGGGTGACCGCCGAGGTAATATTAACGATGGTCCCGCTTCGGCGCTCTCTGAACCGGGGGATCACCGCCTGGGTCATGGCAATCGTTCCCAGGGTATTGGTGGCAAACAGGTTGGCTATCGCCTCGCGCGGGGCGCCCTCCAGGGCATTAAGCATCCCCACCCCGGCGTTGTTAACCAGCACATCAATCTCTCCGACTTCGGCAATGGCCTCTGCGATACTCTGCGCCGAAGTGACGTCAAGACGTACCAGCCGCAGGCGGTCGCTGGCGGGTAACACCCCTTCCTGCGGAGCGCGCATCGTGGCAATAACCTTCCAGCCTTGCTCGAGAAAATAACGCGCCGTCTCCAGGCCAAAACCCGATGAACAGCCGGTGATCATTATCGTTTGCATATCTCTGTCTCCGAATGGCTTCTTCCTTTTGATCATAGACAGGCCGTGCCGGACGATATAGGGTCAATAATCCATCATTCTTTAGCAGGAGTCCGGAAATGAGCGATCCGCTGGCGGAGGTCATCGCGATGTTAAATCTCAGAGCGGTGCTGACCAAAACCATCGAGGGGGCGGGAGACTGGCGAGTCCGGCGCTCGGATCAGGGGTTGTCATTTTATGGCGTCGTGCTGGAAGGCGGCTGTCGGCTGGAAATTGACCAGCATGAGCCGCAGATCCTGCGCGCTGGGGATTTTATTCTGATCCCGGCGGCGTACCGCTTCTCGCTAACCAGCCTGACCCCGCCCCCTTCACCGGCGCTGGAAACCATCCCGGTGCAACTGGCGGAGGGACACTTTCGGCTGGGCGCCCTCGACCAGCCTGCGCAGATGCAGGCGCTGATTGGCCACTGCGCTTCCGGTTCAACGAACGCCAGCCTGCTGGCCTCGCTGTTGCCAGCCTTTGTGGTGGTCCGCAATCAACCGCGGCTGGCCACCTTTGTCGGGCTGCTGAAAGAGGAAGCGCAGGCGGATCGCGCGGGCAAATCTTTCGTTCTGGCGAGGATGGTTGAGCTGCTTTTTATCGAGGCCATCCGTTCCTCCGGCACGCTCGCGACCCCCGGTCTGATGCGCGGGCTGAGCGACCCGCGGGTCGCCCAGGCAATCCGTCTGCTGCATCAGGCCCCCGCCAGACGCTGGACGGTCAACGCCCTGGCCGCCGACTGCGCGCTGTCTCGCTCGACGTTATTTGAACGCTTTACCGACCTGACCGGGATGACCCCGATGGGCTATCTGTTAGGCTGGCGAATGACCCTGGCCATGCAGTGGCTGAGCGAGACGGGCATCAGCATTGCGGATATCGCCGAGCGCATCGGCTATGGCTCGGCCAGCGCGTTCAGCGTAGCTTTTACCCGTTATACCGGGATATCGCCGGGCAAATATGCCCGCCAGCGGGCGGCGCTAAATGTCTCCCGACCAGCTCTGACTTAACCTGCCGCAATCTCCGTCTGCAGCCAGCGCTCAAACATCTGCAGCGCTGGCTCCCCCTCCCCGCCGCCGGGTTTGATCAAACAGAAGCGCTTAGCCAGCGTCGGGGAGCCCGGCCACGGGGCAACCAGCGTTCCGGCGCTCAGCTCGCTTTCCACATACATCTTCGGCACCAGTGCCACACCCTGCTGGCTAAGTACCGCGGCGATCGCCATCTCATGCAGATCGTAGCGCGGCCCCTGAGCGGGGTTATCCAGCGCCAGACCGCACTCGCGGGCATAGTGCAGCCAGGCGTCCGGGTTTTGCCGCCGGTGAATGCGCGTTAGCCGGTTAAGCAGCCCCGGAAGATCGTCATCCGTCAGCAGCGCAGCATGGCAGACCGGCAGCAAATACTCCGCAAATAAAAACGTCACCTCCATTCCGGTCCACGCCGGGTGTTCAAAATGGATGGCGGCATCAAATCCGCTTCCCGGCAGAATGAAGGGATCGCTGCGGGCGGCGATATTGACCACGATATGCGGATGCTGCGCCGCAAAGCGCCCGAGCCGGGGAATTAACCAGCGGCTGGCGAAGGGGGGGAGCACGGCGATCTCCAGGCTGCGGCCATCGACGGGCATCCCGCTGACGTCATGGGTGTCCCGTTCCAGACGAGCGAGGATCTCGCGGACCTGACGAGCGTAGCGGGCGCCTGCCGGATTGAGCCGCACCCGGCTCCCCGTCCTGTCGAAGAGTTTACTGTCGAGGAGCGCTTCCAGACGGGCAATCTGCCGGCTGATGGCCCCTTCCGTTAACGCGAGCTCCGCCGCCGCGCGGGCAAAGTTGCCGTGACGAGCCGCGGCCTCAAAAGCCAGTAGCGCAGCGCTGCTGGGGATTTTACGACGCATAGCCAATGCTCCTTGTGCAGGCTCACCGAAAGTCAGTGACAGAATATCACTAACCCTTGAATTAACATCGTTTTTCAGCGCCATTTTTAGCCGATAGGATGATGAAAACTCACTAAAGCGCCTTGTGCGCCACATCATCTGTTCATCAAGGTCACTATGCTCTATGTCGTCGAATGCGCCTACACCGATCCCCAAAGCGAAGCGGCGTGGAATACCTTTTACAATCAGGAAAAACTACCGGCGCTGGTCTCTGTGCCCGGTTTCTACGCCTCCCAGCGCTTCCGCGCTCTCAGCGAGGGCTGCCCCTGCTACCTAGCGCTGCACGATATCCACGATGCTACCGTCATCGACAGCGACGCCTACCGCCGCAACGGCGGCGGCCATTTTGCCCGCTGGCAATCGGCGATCGCCGACTGGCATCGCCACCTCTATCTAACGAATAATACGCTGCGGGAGGTTGCCCCGGATGAAGTGCTGCTGCTGGGCGATACCGCGGAGGACTTGCCCGTCGCTGCGCCGATACACCTGCAGCCAGGCGGCCTGGCGACCGAACAAACCCGGTATGCCGCCATCCTCCCACGAGACAACCTGCATCACCTGGCCACGACTGCCGCCGTCTTTATCTATCAGCCCATCACCGCCCGGTTACGCAACCCGGCGCAGCGCGCGTGAGGTCGCCATGTCACCTGCTCCCTTTTATACGTTGACCGCTGGCGACCTGACGGTGACTGCCGTGAGTGATGGTCTGATGTCAGCGCCGCTGTCCTTACTCTCGGGTATCTCGCGGGAGGAGGCGGAGCATCTGCAGCGGCATTCAGGATTAGCCTCGCCGGAGACCATTGCGATTGGCGCCTATCTGATCCGCGGTCGCGGGAATACGGTGCTGGTGGATACCGGCACCGGCGGAGCCAATGGCGTTGGCGGCGAACTTATCGCCAATCTGGCGCGGCTCGGCGTTGGTCCTGAGGAGATCGACGCCATCCTTCTCACCCACGCCCATCCGGACCATATCGGCGGCCTGCTGTCCGCCGCTGGTACGCCAGCGTATCCCAACGCCACGGTGTTCCTGCCTACGCGGGAAAGCGCTTACTGGCTGGCAACATCCACGTTCGACAACGCCAGCGATCGCGGCCGGCGCAACGTGCTGCTTGTTCGCCGTGTACTGGCGAACTGCGCGGCGCAAATCAGCGGGGTTGATGATGAGGAGGTGATCGCCGGGATCCGCCCGTGCCCTCTGCCCGGCCATACGCCCGGGCATACCGGGTATCGTCTCGAAGCGGGCGATACCTCGCTGCTGATCTGGGGGGATATCGTCCATTTCCCGTCCATTCAGTCTGCGCGGCCAGAAGCCTCGGTCGCCTTCGACGTCGATCCTGAACAGGCCCGGCGTACCAGGGAGATCCTGCTGCGCCAGGCCGCCAGCGAACGGTGGTTGATTGCCGGTATGCATCTTGGCCTGCCGGGATTCGCCAGAGTGGAGAACACCGCCTCAGGCTATTGTCTGCGTTCGGTGTGATCGTTGAGCAGAACAATGACCACAGTAAAACCCCGGTCGCGGCATGAGCACGACCGGGGCGTTTTGTCCGGGAAAGTGGACGAGCCGTTAACCGCGGCTCTTCCAGCCTTTTTTACTTTTGCAGCTAGCTTTGGTGGCGACCCACGGGTGACGTAGCTGAGTCAACTGAAGATCCTGGGAGGCCGGGCTGGCCGACCAGCGTTTGTTGCACAGAGGCTTACGAGTTGCAATGACCATAAAAACGCTCCTGAAAAGTAATGAACCATTCCCTGGGTAGTTCCACAAGTTCAGAATTAGCGTATCACCGCGTAACGGAAGTTATTTCAATCTTTGTTTTAGAATGTAAATGGTCATCGCCCTCAGAAATAGCTTAAATTGATCCAAATCAATTTAAGTGCATTTATTTTTCGATGCCACCTATATTTTCAAGCGCTTACCTTCGCCAGTCGCCTGATTAAGACTTTTCCTATACCGCATAATACAACAGAATCAAGCGATATTATCAGATTTTTATTCTAGTTATGTATGGCTGTGTGGTTATTTGTTTTGATTATTCTAACTGATAAAATTCACTTGGTCAGTCAGCAGCGGGCAGGTACTCTGCACCGGCAAGAAGAGGATTTGTCAGGGAGTGGTGGATGACTAAAGGCTATAAACTACTTGGCTATAAGTTAGCGGATAATATTTTCTACTGCCTGCATCATCGGGAAATTATCACGCTGCGCGGGACACGGACGCAAGTCCAGCTACGCAGCACCATGGCCTGTTTACTGGAGTACCTGCTGGCGCACGGCAGAGAACGTCTGGTCAGCGATGAAGAGTTAATGATTAACGTTTGGGAAAAAAATAATCTCCGCCCTTCCGCGCAGCGCCTATGGCAGGTTATTCAGAGCTTAAAGTCTCGCTTACACCAGGCTGGCGTGGAGAGCGCGTTAATCATCCGCGTTAAGTGCGCGGGGTATTATATTAATAACGTTTACGTAGCCGAAATTTATTCATACAAACCGCCGGGGATGATGAATTATATAAACACTTCGCCTGCTGATATGAATAAGCTTCTGGTACGCAGCTAATCCCCTCCCCGCGCCGTTTACATCGCCAGCAACAGGGTTTATTCGTTGAATATTTTAATTCACAGCAATAATATTTAATTTTAATATCGGTATCGCCCAGTGTTTTCGGGATATTCAGAAAACAGCGCCCGAATTAAAGGTTATTCACTCCCTGCCCCTCAGCCATCTTCCAGAACTGTCCGGGCTGGATGTGATTATTTTGTCACTGGAAAACTATCATGATTACCTGGCTGCCGCTGAAATCGCTCAGCACTTTCAGGGCCTGGTCATTGGCTTTACGTCAGCCGGCAACGTAAGGCGCGGACGCCCCTTTTTCGCGGATTCCCTACTGTGGGTCAGCCAGCGCGAAGCGGTACGTGAAGTGAGCCGCCTTCTGCGCTGCCTGGCCGAGCGCCGCTGGCCACTCGTGCCGCGTCACCAACGTCAGAGCGTTTCTTTCCGTCAACGAGCCCCGCTCAACCGCCTGGAGATGCGGATGATTGATGCCACCATGAAGGGTCAGTCGGTTCATCAAATGGCCGCTACGCTGGGGATTAATCGCAAGCGGGTCTATAACGGCCTGGAAAGGATTAAAGTGAATTTCCGCCTGGTCAGTCATAGCCATTTTCATCATTTCATGACCGACAGGCTCTCTTTTAGTCGCCTGTCTGTCGACCTCCGATGCCTGACCACAGCAGCTAATGCAACCCTGCCGCCGCGCGCAGCCTCGAGGCTGGCGGAAAATCATTCATATTATTTGAAAGAGTTTCGCAAATTGTTTTGATTTTAGGCTCCAGCAATCAAGCGTATTCTTTATCACATCAGGGCAACAGGCCCTTTATCAGACACCAAATTAAGGAATACGACCATGAAATTCATCAAAACTTTCGTTGCTGTTGCTGCGCTGTCTCTGTTCTCTGCTGCCAGCTTTGCTCAGAGCGTCAGCGCCACTGCCTCCACGCTGGACCGCGCGGAAGCTAAAATTGCCGCCCAGGCCGCAGAACAGGGTGCATCCTATAAAATTACCAGCGCCCAGTTTAACAACCGTGTTCATATGACGGCTGAACTGAGCAAATAAACCCTTGCCCCTAAACGTTTCCTAAAGCGCCGCCTGGACGGCGCTTTAGTTTTTCCTCCTTCCTGACCTTTCCCGGCAGGTCCATGCGGCATTCGCCGGATCCCGGACAATACTGACTCTCAGCACAAAAAGAGCCGGATAGCAATAAATACCCGATTGGCTGGATTATCTGCGGCTTGTCGGCGTAAAGCGGAGAGGGCTGTCGCCGCGAATCAGTCGGAGGCCTTCCGCTGTCTGCAAAGCGGCGCCCATTTTGGCAAAATTTGCGTGGCGTGGTGAGGGTTTGCAGGGCCTCCGTGCCCTGGAAAGACTTTATTCGAAAAAGACGTCCGGATTTTCCGACAGCGAAACAAAGGATTTCGTATTTTTATCCAGCGCCTGAATATCGCCGGTTTCGATGTCGTAGAACCAGCCATGCAGGCGCAGGGTATGGTCGCGCAGACCAACCGCCACCGAAGGATGGGGCTTGATGTTATTCAGTTGGGCGATGACGTTTTCCTGCACCATGCCGTTGACCTTATCGGTTTCGCTAGCCCAGGTTTTCTTTTCCACCACCGCTTTCGCGGCATCGGCATAGCGTAGCCAGTGAGACACCGCCGGCATCGGCTCAAGGCACTGACAGGTGGCGATCGCTTTCATCGCGCCGCAGTTGGAATGGCCGCAGATCACGATATCCGTCACGCCCAGCGCAACCACGGCATATTCGATGGTCGCGGAAACGCCGCCCGGCTCCGGCCCGAAAGACGGCACGATATTCCCGGCATTACGAATGACAAAGAGCTGTCCCGGCTCCTGCTGGGTAACCAGTTCCGGCACCAGACGGCTGTCAGAACAGGAGATGAAAAGCGCTTTGGGATTCTGGCTGGAGGCCAGGCTGCGGAAGAGTTCTTTACGCTGGGGGAAGATCTCTTTCTGGAAGTTGAGGAAGCCCTCAATGATATGTTGCATAGCAGTGTCTCTTCTCTGTAGTTATTACGGTATGACAAAGATCACAGTTATTCAGTTTACCATCGATGACAAGAATGGGAATCGTTATTCAAACAGTTGCGCAGAAAACGCGCGCCGCCAACGCCTGCTTCTCCCCGTCTAATACACACCTTTTTGACGTGCTTTCCTGAACCAGTTTGCTACTCTGTCTGCTCCAACCGTCCACACGTTACCGACCGCCTGCCTGCGGCGGACATAACAGGAGTCGCTATGTTCCTATCCAGCCTGATGGCCATTGCCGCGGTGCTGATCATGGGCGTGATCAGTCCCGGCCCAAGCTTTATTT
>OGCW01000901.1_pt1 | contig 13213 bp, 9 predicted proteins | sample 1570231 | NCBI WGS metagenome assembly OGCW01 (sample SAMEA2582168, study PRJEB24529) | metagenome | biome: Human gut stool | place: China | collected 2011 | reverse complement strand
GTGGTATTTCCTTAGTACCTGAAGGTCGTCAAATTCTTCAAGATATGAGCGTTTATGAAAACCTAGAAATGGGTGCTTATATCCGTAATGATAAAGAGAGTGGAGCTGAGGTTAACGAGGTGGTGGCGTTCGGCGACAGCGGCAACGATATCGAAATGCTGCAGCACGCCGGGTTTGGCTTTGCCATGGCCAACGCCCGGGAAGACGTCAAAGCCGTCGCCCGCTATCAGGCGCCGCATAACAACGAAGAAGGTGTCCTGCAGATTATTGATAAGGTGTTGGATCGCGAAGCGCCGTTCGCCTGATAAGACCCGGATGCGAGCGCATCCGGGTTGAAAACAACTACCCCTGCTGCGAATTGCCGACGCTTTTATCTTTCAGAAAGTAAATCATCAGCCCCAGCCATAGTACCCCACCCAGCAGGTTAAACAGGCTGAACAGCCCGTTGCCGCCCAGCTCGTAAGCATGTTTGCTGAGCTCGATGCCGACGGTGAAGATCAGCATCTGCAGCATTCCCATCGCCGCCGAGACCGTGCCTTTACTCATCTCGCTGGCGAACAGGGTTAAACGCACCAGGCCGGCGTTCGCGAGGCCAATCCCGAAGGCGTAGAAGCTCAGACCGGCCGTCATCCACAGATAAGCGTGGGAAGAGACCACGGTCGCCGCCGCAGAGAGGATCAGGCCAAACATGATCGGCCAACCGCCCATGATAATCAGCGAGCGCACGGTCCGGCGCGCAGTCAGGCGCGCCAGCACCAGGTTGCCGGCAATCAGCGCCCCGAAAATCGGCACCTGCAGCATGCCGTACTCATAGCTGGTGGCCTGTTCGCCGCTGATAATAATCACCGGCGACTGGGCAATCCACGCCAGCAGCGGCAGGCTGACAAAGCCGGTGGCCAGCGCGCCGGCGACGAAGCGCAGGTTCTTCAGCACCAGCCGATAGTCGCGGCCCAGCTCTTTCACCGACAGCTTTTCGCCCAGCCGCGTCGCGGTCTCCGGCATCGCCCGCTGCAGGCCGAAGAACGAGATGGCCGCCAGCACGGCGAACAGGACAAACATCATCTCCCACGGCAGGATATGCACCCAGGCGGCGCCCACCAGCGGCCCCAGCAGCGGGGCTATCAGCGCCACGTTAGCCATCAGGGCGGTGATTTTGATACACACCGCCTCCTCAAAGGACTCCTGTATCGCCGCATAGCCCACCGCGCCGATAAAGCACAGGCTGATCCCCTGCAGGAAGCGCAGCAGGGTAAACTGCTCAATGGTCTGCGCCAGCAGCGTCGCCAGGCAGGTGACGATGAACCATACTACGCCGGTCAACATCACCGGACGGCGGCCAATACGATCCGACAGCGGCCCCAGCAGCCACTGTAAAAACATGCCGCCTGCCAGATAGGCAGTCATTGAGGTAGGTACCCATTCGTTGCCCACCTGAAATTCCTGCACCACGGCTAACATGCCCGGCTGAATCATATCGTTGCCGATATAAGTGGAAAACTCGTACAGCACCAGACATAACGGGAACAACAGCGCCTGCCTTCCGAGGCGGCGGCCTGAAAGCGAATAATTTTGCATGAAATCTCTTATCTATCAAAAATCGCGCAAAGTGTAATGAAACTCCCGGCGCGGAGATAGTGAATTGTGGGTGACACCGCACAATATTACGAGCCGTGCGCCATCGTCCTGCCTCTCCCCTGTTATTCAGCCTGTGTATATATTCCGTTTATGTTTCAGCAATGTGACAAACGATATACTGACGTTTTTCAGGCTGTTAGCCGTAGACTTTATGGTAGTGGATTTCATAACAACCTGATCTTTAAGACAATGCCGCCTTTAACTCCGCACCGCTTTTATTTAGGGTAGGCGGCTTAATTGCTATCGGACCAACGAGCCTGGAAGTCTATGCTGGAAAAAATTAACTATGCGCTGTTCGCCCTGCTCAACGCGACGCCTGCCTCGCCGCAGTGGGCCATTGAGATGGCGATCTTCATCGCTAAAGATCTGATTCTGATCGTACCTCTGCTGGTGGTGACATTGTGGCTGTGGGGGCCTGCCCAGCGGCAGATGGTGTTTAAGCTGATGCTGGCGCTGACGATCAGCCTGACCGTGTCGTGGGCGATCGGCCACCTCTATCCGCACGATCGGCCGTTTGTCGCCGGCGTAGGCTATAACTTCCTGCACCACGCGGCGGACGACTCCTTCCCCAGCGACCATGGCACCGTCAGCTTTACCTTTGCCCTGGCCTTCCTGTTCTGGCATCGCCTGTGGTCCGGCGCCCTGCTGATGGCCATTGCCGCCGCCATCGCCTGGTCCCGTGTCTATCTCGGCGTGCACTGGCCGCTGGATATGGTCGGCGGGCTGCTGGCCGGGATGTGCGGCTGCCTTGGCGCGGCGCTGATCTGGCATACGTTCGGCCCGGCGCTATACCATCAGCTGCAGCGGCTGTATCGTCTCTGCTTCTCCTTGCCAATCCGCAAAGGTTGGGTGCGCGGCTAAACGCCGCCGTCGCTGCGGCCACCGCGTGACTAACCCGCAAGCGACAGGTAAAATCCCGCTAACGCCCTGCCCCCGCAGGGCGATTTTAGCGCAGAGGGAATATGGAAACTCGCCGTGACGAACGTATCAGTCAGCTCATTCAGGCACTTAAACGCAGCGATAAGCTGCATCTGAAAGAAGCCGCTTCCCTGCTTGGGGTGTCGGAAATGACCATTCGTCGCGACCTCAATGGCCACAGCGGCCCGGTTGTGCTGCTCGGCGGATACATTGTGCTGGAGCCGCGCAGCGCCACCCATTACCTGCTCAGCGATCAAAAAACCCGGCTGGTCGAGGAAAAACGCCGTGCCGCTCGCCATGCGGCCGCGCTGCTGGAGGCCCATCAGATGGCCTTCTTCGACTGCGGGACCACCACGCCGTGGATTATTGACGCCATTGACGATGCCCTGCCCTTCACCGGCGTCTGCTACTCCCTGAACACCTTTCTGGCCCTGCAGGAAAAACCCCAGTGCCGCGCGGTCCTGTGCGGTGGGGAGTTTCATGCCAGCAACGCGATTTTTATGCCGCTGAGCCTTGAGGATACCCTCAGCCATCTGAGCCCTGATATCGCCTTTTACTCGGCGGCGGGGATCGACTGCGAGCAGGGGGCGACCTGCTATAACCTGGAAGAGCTGCCGGTTAAGCACTGGGCGATGCGTCACGCGCGCTATCACGTGCTGGTGGTCGACCACAGCAAGTTTGGCAAAGTGCGTCCGGCGCGCATGGGGGCGTTAGCGAAATTTGACGTGATCGCCAGCGATATCTGCCCGGATGATGAGCTGGTCGCGCTGGCGAAGGCGCAGCAGATTTCCCTACTGTATTGAAGCGTCGCTGCCCGCGCCCCGCAGGGCGCGGGCAGGCATCAGGAGAACCAGCTGCCAAACCAGCCGTGCAGTTTCATCAGCACGAAGTCGATCATCCGGCTGAAGAAGCCGCCCTCTTTTACCGACTCCATGACAATCAGCGGACGCTGTTCAATGGTTTTATCATTTAGCTTAAAGTCGATAGTCCCGACCACCTGCCCCTTCTCCAGCGGCGCGGTAAGCTGCGGCTGATTTAAGGTATAGCTGGCTTTCAGGTTTTTCAGCTGGCCCTTCGGCAAAGTGATAGAGCCCGCCTCGCCAGCCCCCAGTTTCGCTTCATTGCTATCGCCAAACCACACGCGCTGGGTAACGAAGGTGGCATCTGGTTTAATCGGCGTCACGGTTTCAAAGAAGCGGAAGCCCCAGGTCAGCAGTTTTTCTGACTCGTTAAAGCGAATGCGGTCGGTTTTGGTCCCCAGCACCACGGCGATCAAACGCATATCACCCTGAGTGGCCGAGGAGACGAGGTTATAGCCGGCCCCGGCGGTGGTCCCGGTTTTCACGCCATCGGCGTTGAGGTTGCTGCTCCACAGCAGGCGGTTGCGGTTCGGCTGGCGAATTTTATTGAAAGTGAACTCTTTCTCTTTATGTACCGCGTACTCTTCCGGTACGTCGTGGATCATCGCTTTGGTCAGCAGCGCCATATCGCGGGCGGTGCTGAACTGCCCCGGCGCGTCAAGGCCGTGGACGGTCATAAAGGTGGTGTTGGTCAGCCCCATTTTTTTGGCGTAGCCGTTCATCAGGCTAACGAAAGCGTCCTGGCTGCCCGCTACGTAGTCAGCAATCGCAATGCTGGCGTCGTTACCGGACTGAATGATGACCCCTTTATTCAGATCTTCTACGGAAACCTGCATGCCAGGCTTGAGGAACATCACCGATGAGCCGCGCAGCGCCGGGTTGCCGGTCGCCCAGGCATCGCGCCCAACGGTCACCATATCGGTCAGTTTGATTTTTCCCGCTTTTATTGCCTGCCCTACCACGTAGCTGGTCATGATCTTCGTCAGACTGGCCGGGTCGAGTTTTTCATCGGCATTGCCTTCGCTGAGCACCTTCCCGCTGGCATAGTCCATCAGGATCCAGGCGCGAGCGTTAATTGAAGGGGCGTCGGGGAGTTGTTCCGCAGCCTGCACCGCAGGTGCGACAAGAAATAACAGCGCGCAACCTGCCGCGAGGCCGCGAAGGGAAAAAGCGTCATGCATCATAAGAGCCACCCAAGTATCCTTTCCAAACAAAATATGCCGCGCCACTCTGACCGCGCCGCAGCAACCGGTGAGTAAAGCGTACAAATGACCTTAAAGAAACAGCGAGTTGGTAAAGTTTTTAAAGTTTACGCAATAACATGCCGCTGTGCTTTAATCAGAACAATTTTTTTGATCGTAATCGCCTTAATGTTAACTTTATTATGGCAAGAAAAAAATCGCCTTTCAAAACCAATTAGTCACCGAAATTTCAATAACATAGCTCACTTCTCTTCGGGGAAAATGCTCCTAAAGAGACGTCGCAAGCGTGTCTTTCATTGTGGTTTGCCTGGTCATAGATTCACATTATGGCGGGGCCGTGTGGGGTAAGCGAAAGCCTGGCCAGTGATATCCAGTCGCGTCGCCCCTACCCCCTTCACCTGAGAACCGGGGATGGTTGTTACTGCTGATACCCTTCACAAAACTCAAAATGTCGGCCCGGTTGCATTCCATGAGGCCCAGTTCAACTTCCGAACTCACAATAACCACATCTGGCTTGCTGCTGTAGAAGTCTCAGACGCTTAAATATAAACCTGAAGGTTCTGTAGGCCCTATTTACGCCTGAAATGCAGTTGAGAACTCCCGGGCTATGCTTGAGACGGTCATTACGCCCGTCTCAGGAAATTAGCAACAACGCCCGCACTTTTCTCTCCATCGGGCCTGCCTGATCGCCATGTTCAGCAGGGCTTCGATTGCCATAGCATTCCGCCGATGGAGGCGCAATCTCCTTGATAAAGGATATCAATCAGCTATCCCCTCTATACGCCACCATCAGGAATTGAGGTCAGGAAGGGAGAGCCTCCCGCTAATGATATGAATTATTCGCCCACTGGATAAGCAGGCAGACGGCTTTCCTGTTTTAGTCGGCATATCGGTAAAAGATAGTTTATCGGGCTATTTTCCCTTTCCGTATTACACAAGTAAGAAAAATAGCACATCGATAAGGATGGATTCCTGGTCATTAAATACAGTATAGTTTCCCCTGCAATCTTTATGGAAGCGGGTAGCTCACCCGCAGTTATTCCATAAATTAAGATTCGCATATTGTGTTGAAAATGGCATATCCCTTTATGCGTGTAATTACACCCCAGCCTGTCGCTGGGCTTTTTTTTTCAAGGCGACTCTGGATGGTGATAAATTTTACAAATACATTCATAACAGCGCATCCACAGCCGTGGCCTTTACAGAAGTATTGCTCTCAAAACCCCGGGCCGCTCTGATTCTGTTGCCCGTTATTAATCACGCCGGTTTGATGAAAAGGTTAACATCTCTTCCCGGGTAATCTCCTACCCTTCTCGTCCGATGCCATATCGAGCTCTACGACTCGCTCTTCCAGACTGCAGTTCGCCAGTGCTTCTTTTATCCCTATTTCGTTTTGCAGGGATGTTTTGATAGCACCGCGATAGTATGCTGGCCATCCTTATCAGTCATTCATTTTAACCGCCTTTTTCAAATCCTTCCGGGGAAAGTAAAGTCCTCTACCAGGCTCTGCTCGTTTAACGCTATAGATTCAAATACTGATTATTGCATTATATACCACTTACCCCCGCCGTGATTACCCAGGTAAGATAAATAGCACAAAAGTAAGGGTGGATTCCTGGTTATTTAATACAGTATATTTCCCATGTAGTCTGTATGGAAGTTGATGGTTACCTTTGGTTAACCCATACTTCGAGACTCGAATATTATCTTGAGAACAGCATGCAACCCTGAGTAAATTTACTCCCCAGTGCCAGTCACTGGGTTTTTTTTGCTATTTTTCAGAATATCTTCCAGCCAGTCGGCGCCTCTCATGGTCTATTTTTTCTGGGTGGGATGAAAAAGATGTATATCCGATCGATAAAAACAACAGTTCATCCCTGTAAAAATATAATTCTTTCACTGACTTTCTATTTATTAATATTAACCTGTGTTCCTCAGATGATTGCGATGCAATAATCAGCATCAAATTATACCCTCAGGCGACATTGAGATTTTAACCGAGACGGAGAGGGAGCGTTTTTATAGATGCATGCATGATTTAAAGCTTTAATTATCAATAAGATACACCATATTCACGCCCTTTCCTTCGTAGCGTAACACCCTATAGATATTACTCCTGTAAAATAGTAAAAACACTTTCCGGGCCCTGTAACCCAGGAGTGCCCCTGGCTGAAGGGAGTAAGCATAAAAACCTTTAATAACAGCCAAATAAAAAAGCTTGCCGGATTTTTAACTTTATCCCAACATGATCGCCGATCGCGCTGCAACGGCAGTGAAACAAACTCAGGAGCGAAAATTATTACACTGTGGGGACGTAATAACTCGACCAACGTGAAGAAAGTACGCTGGGTGCTGGAGGAGCTGGATCTGCCTTATCAGCAGATCCTCGCCGGGCTGGAGTTTGGTCTCAATCATGACCCGGAATATCTGGCGATGAACCCGAACGGGCTGGTGCCGTTGTTAAAGGACGATGCCACCGGGGTGGTATTGTGGGAATCAAATACGATTATTCGCTACCTGGCGGCCCAGTATGGCGTTGACCGTCTGTGGCTGGCCGCGCCGGCGCAGCGCGCGCAAGGGGAAAAGTGGATGGATTGGTCCAACGGCACCCTCTCACCCGCCCATCGCCCGGTATTAATGGGCCTGGTGAGAACGCCACCGGAGCAGCGCGACCCGGCGGCCATCGCCGCGGGGATCAGCGCCTGCGAAGCGCTGTTCGCCATGCTGGATGACGAACTGGCCAAAATGCCGTGGCTCTCCGGCGAGCAGTTCGGCCTTGGCGATATTGCCGTCGCTCCCTTCGTCTACAATCTGTTGTCGATCCTCGACAGCTGGCAACCGCGGCCCCATCTGCAGCGCTGGTATCAGCAGATTAGCCAACGTCCTGCCTGGCGCGAAGTAGTGCAGATCCCGGTGACCTGAGGCTAAGCCTCGGGACTCAACCGCAATAGCTCGCCGTTAGACTCGTCGGTTAAAACGTACAGATAGCCGTCGGGTCCCACGCGAACATCGCGGATGCGTTTTCCGCGCGCCTCCAGTAATCTCCCCTCCTCGCGGACCTGATTACCGTCCACCGCCAGGACAATCAGCGATGTCTCCTTCAGCGCGCCGATAAACAGCTTATGCTGCCACTGGGGAAAGGTCGGCTCCGAATAAAAGGCCATCCCGCTCACCCCGGGAGAGACCGGCCAGACATACAGGGGAGGTTCGGTCCCCGGAACCGTTTTGCCTTTTGCTTCCGGAATGGGCAGGCCGCTGTAGTTAATACCGTGCGTCGCCAGCGGCCAGCCGTAATTTTTCCCCGCCTGCGGAATATTAATTTCATCTCCGCCGCGCGGGCCATGCTCGTTCAGCCACAGCGCCTCGCTCCAGGGATTCATCGCCATGCCCTGCGGATTACGGAGGCCGTAAGCCCAGATCTCCGGCCTGGCGTCAGCCCGGCCGACAAAAGGGTTATCCGGCGGTACACCTCCGGTCTCCGTCAGGCGGACCACTTTCCCCTGCAGCTTGCTGAGATCCTGGGCGGTGGCGCGCTGATTATTTTCGCCCAGCCCGATAAACAAATATCCTTTGCCGTCGAACACCAGCCTGCCGCCAAAATGATTGCCGACGGAGAGCTTCGGCTGCTGGCGAAAGACCACGGTAAAGTTCGTCAGCTGCGTGGCATCCTCGCTCAACCGCCCATAGCCCACCGCGGTGCCCGCCTTACCGCTGGCGTCGCTTTCCGCATAGCTCAGCCACACCCGCCGCGACTGGGCGAAATCCGGGGCCAGCGCCACGTCCAGTAGGCCACCCTGGCCGTTGGCCCATACCTGCGGCACGCCGGCTATCGGCGCCGACAGACCTTTACCCGGCTGCCAGCGCTTGAGCTCGCCGCCGCGCAGGGTGATCAGTATGCCCTGATCGTCAGGCAGAAAGGCCATGCCCCACGGCTGGGCCAGCCGGTTTTGCAATACCTCCACCCGCACCGCGGCCTGGCTCAGGGCTGGTAGCGCTAAGGCGCTCAATATCAACAGCAGTGGGATCGGACGCATGGCATTCTCCTTTCGTCAGCTCTGGGCTAAAGGGTAGCCAGCGGGGAAATTTGCGCGGGGATTTTTACATAACCTTTAACAGGGGAAGCATTCACTTCCCCTGGGTTTCAGCCGATCAGGCATGAGTGATTGGCGCCAATTTATTCAATTTATGAATATTTGAGGTCAATCCTGTCAGACAGCGTTCTAGCTTCTCTACGTTAACAGCGATGTATAGCGGACAATCATGATGCCCGCTCATCAGGCATAGTGCAGCGGCGGCGACCGATTCGCCGGCCAGGCGAAGGACATCCCTCTCCTCCGGTGAAATGGCATTCTGCAGGCGCGGCGCCTGCGCACGCATTTCACGGCAAAGCTCAAACAAGTTATCACGCAGATGGTCATTTTCGCTGACTGACATGTAGCCTTTGGCCTTTCGCAGTTGCAGATAGGCGTCAATATCGATATTGGCGTTAATAAGCTTCTGCAGAAGGTGGCGGTATAGTCTGTCAACGGTCATCACGGTTCCTCCTCTGTCGTCCTTTACCCTTTCCATAATACGGTTATTTTTTGTGCAAAATGATGCGCCAGGTCAATAATCCCCAGTTCTTTAACATCATTTACAATGTGGCAACTTTAACGCATTGTAGGGTGTATAACAAAAACAATGTTATACGATCACAATTAATTTCAAGCTGAAATTAATAAACAGAAAATGGCAATAAGAGACAAAATTAGTGCAGCAATGATCACAATACCTCATATAATCTGTTGCACCATCGTCAATTCGGATGTCATAACAAATAATTAATGTAATACGTATAACATCTCAGGAAAACAGCGAACGCGGCCCGTGGATCGCTGACATTCTCTCTGCCCATTTGCAAGGAACTGAAACATGACGTCCGGTAAAAGAAACTACCTTCTGTTGAGTCTTTTCGATTTCCTCTACCTGTTCGCCTGGTCGTCGACCATGGCTTTCTTCGTTATCTGGACCACCCAGCATCTTGGCATCAGCGCCACGAAGACCGGGCTGCTTTACTCGGTCAACGCCTTTATCGCCCTGCTGATGCAGCCTTTCTTCGGCTTTATCTCTGACAAGTTCGGCCTGAAAAAACGGCTTATCTGGCTGCTGGTCGCCCTGCTCCTGCCGGTGGGCCCCTTCTTTATCTACGTTTACGCGCCGCTGCTGGTGCACAACTTTTGGTTTGGCGCCTTGCTGGGAGGGATCTATCTGGGGATCATCTTTAACTCCGGCTGCGGAGTAATCGACTCTTATATCGATAAGATTTCCCGGCGCTATCAGTTTGAATATGGTCGTGTGCGGATGTGGGGCTCGTTAGGCTGGGCAGCGGCGGCCTGGATTGTGGGTAAATATATCGACAGCAATCCTAATCTGGCCTTCTGGCTCGCCAGCCTCGCCATTGTCATCGCCGCCATCTGCTTTATGCTAACCAAAATTGAATTAACCGACGCCGATGTGGCGCGAAGCGAATCGCTGAAGGTCTCTCATGCCCTTGAGCTGGCGAAGAATGGTCAGTTCTGGATGCTGCTGCTCTTTACCCTGTTCGTCACGCAGATTTACGACACCTACGATCAGCAGTTTGCCCAGTACTTCTCGCTACAGTTCCCGACGCCGGAGGAAGGCAACCGCTGGTACGGGATCCTCGCGTCTATTCAGGTCTGCGGTGAAACCCTGTTCCTCTGCCTGATGCCATGGTTTGTTAACCGGACCGGCGCCAAATGGGCGCTGATCATCGCCGGGCTGATCATGTCGGTACGTATTGTCGGCTCAGCCGTGCCCCTCGGCCCGGTGTGGATTGGTGCGGTGAAAATGATGCATGCTCTGGAGAAGCCGTTGATTCTGGTATCGGTCTTTAAATTCATCGCCGCCAACTTCGACCACAAGCTCTCTTCGACGGTCTATTTGCTGGTGCTGTTCGTCGCCTCGATCGCCACCGCCATTTACTCTCCGCTGGCAGGCTATCTGTACGATACCATTGGCTTCGCCAACACCTATCTGATTCTCGGCAGCGTCGCCGGGCTCTTTACCCTGATCTCTATTTTCACGCTGCAGGATAAGCGCGAGCCGAAAGAACCCGGCGCCACCCCCTCCGCAGCCATTAACCCGGCGCAATAAGTCTCTGCCCGGCAGCCACGCCGGGCTTGAGCCGCCTGCGCGCATGGCTTGTCAGAAGCGTGTCCCGCCCCTCTGCCCCGGGGCGTGTGGGATCCGCTCTGGCGGTGGGGGGCGTAAAAGACAGGTCGGGGGCGCTTTTTCACCATTAACCGCGACGGAGCTATACTCTTTTTCGCAAAGATCTGTAGAATTCCTGCCCTGACCATTCCAATAATTGAACACTTTTTAAGCTATGAGCAATGTCACGCATCAGCCGAAAATCGGCTTCGTCTCCCTGGGCTGCCCGAAAAACCTCGTGGACTCAGAGCGTATCCTGACCGAACTGCGCACCGAAGGTTATGACGTCGTACCGACCTACGACAACGCCGATATGGTGATCGTTAACACCTGCGGCTTTATTGATAGCGCTGTGCAGGAATCGCTGGAAGCGATCGGCGAAGCGTTGAAAGAGAACGGCAAGGTAATCGTCACCGGCTGTCTCGGCGCGAAAGAGGATCAGATCCGCGAAGTGCATCCGAAGGTGCTGGAGATCACCGGTCCGCACAGCTATGAGCAGGTGCTGGAGCATGTCCACCATTATACGCCGAAGCCGAAGCACAACCCGTTCCTGAGCCTGGTGCCGGAACAGGGGGTTAAGCTGACGCCGCGCCACTACGCCTACTTAAAAATTTCTGAAGGCTGCAACCATCGCTGCACCTTCTGCATCATCCCGTCCATGCGTGGCGATCTGGTGAGCCGTCCGATTGGCGAAGTGCTGGCCGAAGCCAAACGCCTCGCTGACGCCGGCGTGAAAGAGCTGCTGGTGATTTCGCAGGACACCTCCGCCTACGGCGTCGACGTCAAGCACCGCACCGGCTTCCACAACGGTATGCCGGTGAAGACCAGCATGGTCAGTCTGTGCGAAGAGCTGGCGAAGCTCGGCATCTGGGTACGCCTGCACTATGTCTACCCGTACCCGCACGTTGACGATGTGATCCCGCTGATGGCGGAAGGCAAGATTCTGCCGTACCTCGATATTCCGCTGCAGCACGCCAGCCCGCGTATTCTGAAGCTGATGAAGCGTCCTGGTTCTGCGGACCGTCAGCTGGCGCGCATTAAGCAGTGGCGTGAAATTTGCCCGGATCTGACCCTGCGCTCCACTTTTATTGTGGGCTTCCCGGGCGAAACGGAAGAAGATTTCCAGATGCTGCTCGACTTCCTGAAAGAGGCGCGTCTCGACCGCGTCGGCTGCTTCAAGTACAGCCCGGTTGAAGGCGCTACCGCCAACGAGCTGGCGGACCAGGTGCCGGAAGAGGTGAAAGAAGAGCGCTGGAACCGCTTTATGCAGCTGCAGCAGCAGATCTCTGCCGAGCGTCTGCAGGAGAAAGTGGGGCGCGAAATCCTGGTGCTGGTAGATGAAGTTGATGAAGAAGGCGCCATTGGCCGCAGCATGGCCGACGCTCCGGAAATCGACGGCGCGGTGTACCTGAACGGCGAAACCCGCGTTAAGCCGGGCGACGTGGTGCGGGTGAAAGTCGAGCACGCCGACGAATACGACCTGTGGGGTACCCGGGTCTAGTCCAGCTTCCCGGATAGCGGCTTAGCGCATTCCCCAGCCTACGGGGTCCTCCCGTAGGCTCACCCCCCATGTCCGCGCAAGCGCAGCGCCACGGGCAAGCATTGATTACCTTCCAGGCAGCCCTGTTGCGCCGTTATTTTGCTGCGCCATAAGAGACATAACGCAGACGATTAACCGGGAGCGCAAACTACGCAGAAGCCACAGATAACATAAAGGACTTTCCAGCGATGCTTCGCCTCACCCTGGCCCGCTCCCGGGAGGAGAGGGAACCGTCCGGCGGTCGTTTCCGCCTCACACCGCTCCCTGCGCCATGAGAGACCTAACGCAGAAAATTAACCGGAAGCGCAATGTGCGCTGAAGCCGCAGGTAACATAAAGGACTCCCGGCGGAGCTTTCCCTCACCCTACCCCTTTAACTTCGGATCCAGCGCATCGCGCAGGCCATCTCCCAGCAGATTAAACGCCAGCACGGTCACGAAAATCGCCACCGCCGGAAAGAGCGCCACGTGCGGAGACATCACCATATCCGCCCGCGCTTCGTTGAGCATCGCGCCCCACTCCGGGGTGGGCGGCTGCGCGCCGAGGCCGAGAAACGACAGACTGGCCGCCGAAATAATCGATACCCCAATGCGCATGGTGAAATAAACCACGATCGATGACACCGTCCCCGGCAGAATATGGTTGAACAGAATGGTGGCATCGCTGGCGCCGATGCTGCGCGCCGATTCAATAAAGGTCTGCTGCTTCAGAACCAGCGTATTGCCGCGCACCAGACGAGCAAACGCCGGGATCGAGAAGATCGCCACGGCGATGATCACGTTGGCCATCCCGCTGCCCATGACGGCGACCACCGCGATCGCCAGCAGGATCCCCGGAAAGGCGAACAAC
>OGCW01000892.1_pt1 | contig 13312 bp, 10 predicted proteins | sample 1570231 | NCBI WGS metagenome assembly OGCW01 (sample SAMEA2582168, study PRJEB24529) | metagenome | biome: Human gut stool | place: China | collected 2011 | reverse complement strand
CCGATGGTAGTGTGGGGTCTCCCCATGTGAGAGTAGGGAACTGCCAGGCATCAAATAAAGCAGAAAGCCCGGTCGAAAGACCGGGCTTTTTGTTTTTGTGTTTAAAAAGAACCCCGTCCCGAAAGGTGCGGGGTTTTTTGCTGTGTGGGGTATATCTCCCCCGGTGGCGCTGCGCTTACCGGGGCTACAAAACCGTACCCCGGACAAAGTGCGCAGCACCGCCTTTATTGCTTCGCAAAATAGCGTGACGAATGCTTGTGGCATGGTCAACCGGATAGTGAATTTACCGGATGATACAAGTCGGAAAATAATTATCAGCAGCTACGATTAATATTATCTCTTTATTTCAGCGCCATTATATTGTGCCCCGGTAAAATAATGATGCGGCCTCTTCCTCCCACAAAATAACGCGTTTACGCTTCAGAAAAAATATTTCCGTGACTGGATACTTCGCTTCCGGATGTATTGTGGCGAACGGTATGCTTCTTCCCTGTTTTTGTCTAAATGAGCTTTATCATTAACACTTTGTTAACTTGATCTGGTTTATATGGCAGCAAATTTGATATACAAAGAGGGATGATTGCCTGTATGGATGCTGCCCGAAATACCTTGCGAGACATATGCAGGTTCTCGGCTGGCAAATGAGAATAGAAATGAAAATCCTGCTTAACTGGTCGCCATTGCGCCAGCTCTTCACTTACATTCAGGAGCGCTTTACCTTTCTGGTGCTGCTCTGCTGGCCAGCGATTATCTGGTTGTTCTGTCGGGTCGGCGTGTGGCTCACCGATAACGTTTATGAACTGCTGGGAAAATCACCCGCCCAGTCGTTCACCGTCTACCTGCAGCCGTTTATGACCCCCGGCACGCTGCTGCGCATCTCCATCAGCTGGGTGGTGTTGCTGTTCATTCTCTTCAGTATGGCGATGGCCTTCACCTGGGGTTTACGTCGCTTTATGAATCGCCATAAATAAACCATTCGGCCGCCGTAAGTCGACGGCCCTTCTTAAGCCTTTATGCCATCTCACCGATAGTCTTACGAAAACGCAGCAACGCGATAGTAAAGAACACTCCGCCGATAGCCAGCAAGGTTAAGAACTGCGGCCAGACGATGGCGAAGCTGGCGCCTCGATACAATATCGCCTGCGCCAGGCTGACGAAGTGGGTGGTCGGCATGGTCAACATAATATCCTGTACCAGCTGCGGCATACTTTCTCGCGGCGTGGATCCGCCGGAGAGCATCTGCAGCGGAAGTAAGACCAGGATCATCAGCAGCCCCAGCTGCGGCATCGAGCGGGCGAGGGTGCCCATAAAAATGCCGATCGAGGTCGTGGCGAACAGGCTGAGAGCCACCCCCAGAATAAACAGTGGAACCGATCCCTCAATGGGTACCTGCAAAATCCCCTGCACCATCAGCACCAGCGACAGCCCGGAGACCACCAGCACCACCAGACCCATCGACCAGATCTTGGCCAGCATAATTTCAAACGGCGTGACCGGCATCACCAGCAGATGCTCAATGGTGCCATGTTCCCGCTCGCGGATCAGCGCCGAACCGGTGAGGACAATGGCCAGCATGGTGATATTGTTGATGATCGCCATCACCGCGCCAAAGCGCTCCTGCTCAAGGTTAGGATTAAAACGCATCCTTACCGCCAGCTCTACCGGCAGCACGCTGTTATCCCGATAGCGGGCGATAAAACTGTTTACTTCGCCGGTGATAATATTCTGGATGTAACCGTTGCCGGTAAAGGCCTGGCTCATGCGTGTGGCGTCGACGTTGACCTGGATTTCCGGCTGCCGACCGGCCAGTACATCGCGCTGGAAGTTAGGCGGGATGTTGATGGCGAACGTGTAGCGCCCGGCATCCAGCCCGGCGTCCATCTCATCAGCGGTGATCAGCTCCGGCTCAAGAAACCAGGGACGGTAAAAAGCGTTAATAATGCGTGAGGAGAGCTGTGATTTATCCATATCAGCAACCGCGATCGGCGCCAGGTGCAGCGAACCGGGCATCACCGTGGCCGAGGAGTACACCGACACGGTAAACGCAAACACGATCAGCGCCAGCATCGCTTTATCACCGAGCAGGCTGCGCAGCTCTTTGACGCCAAGATTATAAATATTGCGTAATCCGCGCATCATCCCTCCTGTTTCTTCAGCAGCAGCACGCTCAACCCGAGCACCAGCGGCACCGCAATCAGTAGCGGAATGAATGAGCCCCACAAATCGCTAATATTCAGCGCTTTCGAAAAGGTCCCGCGGGCGATAGTCAGGAAGTGGCTGGTCGGGTAGATTTGCCCAATCCAGCGCCCGGGACCTTCCAGCGAGGCCACCGGATCGATCATTCCGGAAAACTGGGTTGCCGGGATCAGCGTAATAATCGCGGTACCGAAAATAGCGGCGATTTGGCTCTTCATAAAGGTTGAGATCAGCAGCCCCAGACCAGTGGCGATGGTGACATACAGCAGCGCCGCCAGGGTCAGCGTCAGGAAACTCCCCTTATGCGCGACGCCAAAGACAAAAACCGACAATGCGCACAGCAGGAAGAAGTTAAACATCCCCAGTACGATATAAGGCAGCTGTTTGCCGAGCAGGAACTCGCTACGGGTGGTCGGCGTCACGTACAAGTTGATAATCGACCCGAGCTCTTTTTCACGCACTACGCTCAGGGCGCTGAGCATCGCCGGGATCATCATCAGCAGCAGCGGGATCACCGCCGGGACGATGGCCGGCAGGCTCTTCACGTCTGGATTGTAGCGATAGCGGGTCTCGATGGAGATGAGCGAGGTATCGCGCTGCGGGCTGCTCTGCCGGCCGGCCATCTCCTGCAGCCAGGCCAGATGCATCGCCTGTACGTAGCCGCGCACGGTTTCCGCGCGGTTGGGCATCGCGCCGTCCACCCACACGCCGATTTGCACCGGCGTGCCGCGGGCGATATCGCGACCAAAGTTCGGCGGGATCTCTATCGCCACCGCCAGCTCGCCGTCGCGCATCCGGCGGTCCAGTTCGTCATAGCTGTGCAGCGGCGCCTGTTCGATAAAGTAGCGTGAGCCAGCGAGATTCTGCGACCAGCCCTGGCTGCTGAGGGTTTGATCGCGGTCGAGGACGGCAAAGCGCAGATCCTCAACGTCCATGCTGATCCCATACCCCATGATAAACATCAGGATCACCGTCCCCAGCAGCGCCAGCGTCGATCGTACCGGATCGCGGCGCAGCTCCAGCGCCTCGCGGCGGCTATAGCTAAACAGCCGGCGAAGACTGAAGGCCTGCCGTGGAGCCGTGTGTCCGGAATACGATGCCACAGCAGACGTGGGTTCTTCTGGTACTGGAGAGGACGGCTGGGCCTCTTTAAGCCAGGCGATAAACGCCTCTTCCAGGCTGTTTGAACCGCGCTGCTCGACCAGCGCCTGCGGCGTATCGCTGGCCAGCACTTTGCCGGCGTGCATCAGGGAGATACGATCGCAGCGTTCCGCCTCATTCATAAAGTGGGTGGAGATAAAAATGGTCACCTGATCCTGCCGCGCGAGGTCTACCATCAGCTGCCAGAACATATCCCGCGCCACCGGGTCGACGCCGGAGGTCGGCTCGTCGAGGATCAGCATCTCCGGGCGATGGATGACCGCCACCGCTAACGACAGGCGCTGACGGATCCCCAGCGGCAGATCGACGGGAAGCGCGTCTTCAACCTCGGTCAGCATAAAGCGCTCGCACATTTCCGCCACCCGGCCGGGGATTTCGCCGTCCGGAATATGGAACAGGCGGGCGTGCAGCTCGAGGTTTTGCCGGACGGTCAGCTCGCTATAGAGCGAGAAGGCCTGCGACATATAGCCCACCCGCTGGCGGGTGGCGATATCCTTCGGGTCGACCGGCTGGCCGAACAGCCAGGCTTCACCTTCGCTGGCGGGCAGCAGGCCGGTGAGCATCTTCATGGTGGTGGATTTGCCGCAGCCGTTGGAGCCGAGGAAGCCGAAGATTTCACCGCGGGCGATGCGGAAATTAACGTGGTCGACGGCAACAAAGTTGCCGAAGCGCATGGTCAGGCCGCGCGCTTCGATGGCGATCTCTTCCTCACGGCTGTCGCGCGGTGGGATAACTACCGCCCTATGCGCCTGACGCTGTGCTTCTGGCAGCAGGGCGATAAACGCCTGCTCCAGGGTCTGGCTGCCGGTCTGGGCTTTGAGCTCTGCGGCGCTGCCGGTCGCCAGCACCTCGCCGGCGTTCATCGCCACCAGCCAGTCAAAGCGCTCGGCCTCTTCCATGTAGGCGGTGGCCACCAGCACGCTCATCGCCGGCTGGCGCTGGCGAATACTGTCGATAAGCTCCCAGAACTGCGCCCGGGAGAGGGGATCGACGCCGGTGGTCGGTTCATCAAGGATCAGCAACTGCGGATCGTGGATCAGCGCGCAGCACAGGCCGAGCTTTTGCTTCATCCCACCGGAGAGTTTACCGGCGGGGCGATCGCGAAACGGCGCCAGCCCGGTACTCTGCAGCAGCTCGTTGATGCGCAGTTCGCGCTCGGCTTTATCGTGGCCGAACAGGCGGGCGAAGAAGTCGACGTTTTCATACACCGAGAGAGTGTGATAGAGGTTTTTCCCCAGCCCCTGCGGCATCCACGCGATTTTCGGGCACACCTCGCGGCGGTGATGCACATCGCGCATATCGCCGCCAAGCACCATCACGTTCCCCTGCTCGATGGTCCGCGCCCCGGCGATCAGCGAAAGCAGGCTCGATTTGCCGACGCCGTCCGGGCCAATCAGGCCAACCATACGCCGTGCCGGGATCGCCAGACTGATATCGCGCAGCGCGATGGTGGCGCCAAACTGCTGACCAACGTGTTCCAGCAGGGCGACGGGGGGCGAGGTATCCTGCGGCGTTAGTTTCATTGCGGCAACCTCACCGCCAGGGCTTCAGGCCAGGGTTGTTGTTTATCCAGTCGTACGTAAGCCATACCGGGCAGGCCAGTTTTGACATACTCCAGGTGCTGCGCCAGCAGCTCCGGCGGGATACGCGCTTTGACGCGGAACATTAGCTTCAGGCGCTCGTCGCTGGTCTCGACCGTTTTCGGCGTGAACTGGGCGACGCTGGCGACAAAGCTGATATTGGCCGGGATCACCAGATCCGGCGCGGCATCAAGGACCAAGCGCGCTTCGCTGCCGAGCGCCAGCAGACCTGCCTGTTCGGTGGGCAGAAAGAAGGTCATATAGACATCGGCGAGATCGACCATGTTCAGTACCCGGCCACCGGCGGCCAGGACTTCGCCTGGCTCAGCGACGCGATACTGAATGCGGCCGTCGCGGGGGGCTTTCAGCTCGCTATCGTCAATATCGGCGAGGATCCGCCGCTCGGTCGCCTGGGCGGCTTCGACGCGGGTTTGCGCCTGAATAATGCTGGTGCGGGCAGCTTCGATGGCGGCGCGGGCGGCGGAGACCTGGGCTTTCGCCGATTCCAGCGCCGCGCGGGCGCTCTCTGCGGCCGCGCGATCGTCATCCAGCTGCTGGGCAGAGACGGCGCCACGCTGGGAGAGGGTGTTGGAGCGAACATGGCGTTTCGCCGTGGAATCCAGCTCCGCCTGGCGCTGCTTCACTACCGCTTCGCTGGCGCGCATTTCACTTTGTCGCTGATCGAGCAAGGCTCTGGCGGCCAGGACCGCGCTTTCCGCTTCCTTGATTTGCGCGGCGGCTTCAAGACGCTGCTCGTTCAGTACCCGGGTATCCATTCTCGCCAGCACCTCTCCCTGGTGCACGAACTGACCCTCTTTGACCAGAATGGTGTCGATACGCCCGGCGATTTTACTGGCAATATCAACTTCGGTGGCTTCGATTCGGCCGTTGCTGCTGGCAAACCCCGCCGGGAGTCCCGGCGGGCGCAGCAGCCACCATGCGGCGGCGGCGAGCACCACCAGTAAGCCGACAAAATACCCTGCCCAACGTTTCTTTATTTTGTCCATACGCGACTCGCTTGATTCCCTGTGCTGAGTGGTGCGCGTGTTTCCTCCGGCGGGCGGAGCGTCCTTCTTGCGAAGGACGAAAAAGTGGAGGGAGGGCCGCTGACGCCGCGCTCTGCCGCGCCGATGCGCAGCCGCTCGCTGGGCTACTTATGTGGTCATCATCAGCGATCCTGGCCTTAATGAAACACGCATAGTGAGAGCTACCGTTAACGCGATAGTAACAGCCGGGGCGATATTGTCCATACGAAAGACAGGGTCTTGTCGGCGTGTTAACAAAATTATCCGCACAGGGAGTATTTCACCATCTCAGAACAGCACCGGCAGACCCAGCCCACGCTTCACCTCATGCAGCGTCTGCTGTGTGAGGTGGTGGGCGCGTTCGCTGCCCTGGCGCAGCAGCTCCAGCAGCATCCCTTTATCCTGAATAAAAGTGGCCCTGCGTTCGCGGATCGGCGCCAGTAGCGTCTGCAAGCAGGTCTCCAGCTCATTCTTACACTGGCGATCGCCCAGCCCGCCGCGCTGATAGTGGGCTTTCATCTCTGCCACCCGCGCCTTATCGCTGTGGAATGCATCGAGATAGGTAAACACCACGTTGCCCTCGACATGCCCCGGATCGCTGACTCTCAGGTGCGTCGGGTCGGTATACATCGCGCTGACCGCGCGGTGGATCTCCTCTTCACTGGCCGATAACGTCAGCGTATTGCCCAGCGATTTCGACATTTTGGCATTACCGTCGACGCCCGGCAGGCGACTCACTTCGCTGAGTAGCGCCTTGCAGTGGCGCAGCACCGGCTCGCCGGTGAGGCTATTCATCTTGTGGACGATCTCGTTGGTCTGCTCAATCATCGGTAGCTGATCGTCGCCCACCGGCACCAGTTCGGCCTTGAACGCGGTGATATCGGCCGCCTGGCTAATCGGATAGGCGAGAAAACCCACCGGCAGCGAGCGGGCGAATCCCTTCTGGGCAATCTCATTTTTGACCGTCGGATTACGTTCTACGCGGGCGACGGTGACGATATTCATATACAACGCGCTGAGCTCCGCCAGCGCCGGCAGGGCGGACTGCAGGCAAATAGTGGTGAGCCTGGGGTCGATGCCGACGGCCAGATAATCGGCCATGACTTCGAGGATATGGTGGCTGATTTTTTGCGGATTGCTGCCGTTGTCCGTGAGCCCTTGCAGGTCGGCGATCAGGATAAATTGCTGGTGGTTATGCTGCAGCGCGACGCGCTGGCGCAGCGAGCCGACGTAGTGGCCAAGATGAAGTTGGCCGGTCGGGCGGTCGCCGGTGAGGATGGTTTGTGGATGGTTCATCAGGGACTCCTTATCAGACTGTTCAGCCGAAAGACGTCCTGAAAACACCAAAGCCGCCTTCCGGCGGCTTTGAAAATGGAAACGTGTATCGTGCCGCCTGTTATGCAGGCAGCCACCAACGGCGGGGGTAGGTAACGATAACGTTTCTGTTCATAGGGAGTATCCTGCCACGGAAGGGGCTGGAGGCGCAATCAAAAATCACATACTTTTCCTGATGTTATTTATGTGATTGTTTTTCGGTAAATAACGAAGCGGGAAAAATATATTTTCTCTGCGACCCGATCATTATTCTGGAACAACAAACTATGTTGCATTTTTTTTGTGAAAAAGCTCACGCCACAGGATTATAGTATTATTATCCATATTTATAGCTGAATATTACCTGTCTGCTGTTACAGCTTGTGTTTATTCTCTTCTAAATTATTAACATTATTACAATTTCTATCTATTTTTCCGCTTTGCGTCATACCCCTGTCTGACTACAACGTATTGAGGCTAATTATTATGCATAAACGTCTGGTCGTTAATATTTTTTCATCATTGCTGTTGGGGGCTGCGCTTATTTCCACGCCGGTATATGCGGCAGAAAAAACCGTAGTCAATATTTCAAAAGTGGACGGCATGCCATGGTTTAACCGGATGGGTGAAGGGGTAGTCCAGGCCGGGAAAGAGTTTAACCTCAACGCCTCCCAGGTAGGGCCGTCCAGCACCGATGCGCCGCAGCAGGTGAAAATTATTGAGGACCTGATTGCACGTAAAGTGGATGCCATCACTATCGTGCCTAACGATGCCAACGTGCTGGAGCCGGTATTCAAAAAAGCCCGTGACGCCGGCATCGTGGTGCTGACCAACGAATCGCCCGGGCAGCCGAGCGCCAACTGGGATGTGGAGATCATCGATAACGAGAAGTTCGCTGCTGAATACGTGGAGCATATGGCCAAGCGGATGGGTGGCAAAGGCGGCTACGTTATCTATGTCGGTAGCCTTACGGTACCGCAGCACAACCTGTGGGCCGATCTGCTGGTGAAATACCAAAAAGAACATTACCCGGACATGCATGAAGTCACCCGCCGAATGCCGGTGGCGGAAAGTGTTGATGATTCCCGCCGTACCACGCTCGATCTGATGAAAACTTACCCGGATCTGAAAGCGGTGGTCTCTTTTGGTTCGAATGGCCCGATTGGCGCGGGGCGCGCGGTGAAAGAGAAGCGTGCGAAAAATAAAGTCGCGGTCTACGGGATGATGATCCCCTCGCAGGCGGCTTCTCTTATTAAGAGCGGCGATATTACCGAAGGGATCACCTACGATCCGGCGACAGCCGGCTATGCCCTCGCGGCCGTCGCCAGCACCCTGCTGAACGGCAAAACCATTGAGCCGGGATTTGAACTGAAAGAGCTCGGTAAAGCGGAGGTCGATAGCGACAAGCATATTATCCGCTTCCATAAAGTGCTGCTGGTAAATAAAGACAATATTGATTCGCTCTACTAATCCACCTTCCGGGGCGCCAGCCGCCCCGGCTTAACCAGCCAGGGGATGCTATGGAACCTTTCCTTTCCCTTCGACACGTCAGCAAAACCTTCCACGCCAACCGCGCGCTCAATGATATCAGCATCGACTTTATGCCCGGAGAAGTGCACTGCCTGGCCGGGCAGAACGGTTGCGGGAAGTCGACGTTGATCAAAATTATCTCTGGCGTCTATCGCCCGGATGAGGGCGCAGCGATGACGCTGGGCGGCAAGACGTGGCCCAAACTGACGCCAGCGGCCTCTGTCGCCCATGGGATCCAGGTGATTTATCAGGATCTGTCGCTGTTTCCCAATCTCAGCGTGTGGGAGAACATTGCTATAAACCACTATCATCGCGGCGTGCTGGTGAGGCGCAGCGAACTGCGACGCAGTGCGGAGCAGGCGATGCGCAGTATTAACGTCTCGCTGCCGCTGGATGCCGCCGTGGAATCGCTCTCCATCGCTCGCTGTCAGCTGGTGGCTATCTGCCGCGCGCTGGCGCAGGATGCCCGGCTTATCATTATGGATGAACCCACGGCCTCATTGACCCATCAGGAAGTGGAGGGACTATTGCATGTGGTGCGCCAGCTGCGTGAGAGTGGGATCTGCATCGTCTTCGTAAGCCACCGTCTGGAAGAGGTCATGGCCGTATCGGACCGCATCAGCGTGCTGAAGGATGGCAATCTGGTCGGCACCATGCCGGCGGCAGAGGTAACCACCCGCCGGCTCGGTTTTCTGATGACGGGCCAGGAGTTTGACTTTCAGGTGCGCGATCTGTGGCAGGGGCAGGGCAGTACGCCGGTGCTGGAGGTGCGCAATCTCAGCCGCAAAGGGGAATATCATAACGTCTCCCTGAAGGTCGAAGCCGGAGAAGTGGTGTCGATAGTCGGCCTGTTGGGCGCCGGGCGAACAGAGCTGTGCCTGAGCCTTTTCGGCATGACCCGCCCTGACAGCGGCGAGATCCTGATAAATGGCCAGCCGGTGCGGTTGCGTAGCAATCAGGACGCTATCCGCCACGGTATCGGCTATGTCTCCGAGGACCGTATGTCGCGCGGCCTGGTGATGAGTCAGTCGATTGAAAACAACATTATCAGCACCGTGTTTCATAAAGTGAAAGGCGCTTGCGGACTATTGAGTGATAGTAAAGCTCAGCAGCTGGTCGCAAGAATGGTCAACGCGTTGACCATTAAGGCGCCGGATACGCATCTGCCGGTGAATACCCTCTCCGGTGGTAATGCCCAGCGCGTTTCTATCGCCAAATGGCTGGCGATCTCTCCTAAGCTGCTGATCCTCGATAGCCCAACCGTGGGGGTGGATATCGCAAACAAAGCCGGGATCTATCATATCATCAGCGATTTGGCTGCCCATGGTATCGCCGTGCTGATGATTTGCGACGAGATTGAAGAGGCGTGGTACCAGAGTCATCGCATCCTGGTGATGAAGCAGGGCGAGTTGACCCATAGCTTCCTGCCGGACAGCAGTACCCAGCAGCAGATAGCGGAGGTGGTCAATGGCTAATCTGTTGAAACGACATGAATTCTGGTTAGGCATGTTCATTATTGCGCTGTGCCTGCTGCTGGGCTGGCGCAGTGAGGAATTTTTCACTTTCGGCAATCTTTACGACCTCGCTAATAACTATGCGATGCTGACCATTCTCGCCTGTGGTCTGTTCGTGGTGCTGATCGCCGGCGGGATTGATATCTCCTTCCCGGCTATGACCATTATCGCCCAGTACGGCATGGTGGTGATGCTGCAAAAAGTAGGCGGCAACTTCGCGGTGGCTTTTGTGCTTGCCGGCGGCATCGGCGTGCTGCTGGGGCTGGTGAACGCGCTGTTGGTTAATCGTCTGCGGGTCCCCTCGATCATTATCACCATTTCTACGCTCAACATTTTCTACGGTTTGCTGCTGTGGTTAAGCAAAGGTGTCTGGCTCTACGACTTCCCTCCGTGGTTTGAAAAGGGGGTTATGCTGTTCAAATATACCGATGCCGATGGTTACGATTACGGCCTGGGGCTGCCGCTGCTGACGATGATCGCCGTGGTGCTGTTGACCGCGTTTATCATGAATTTCACCACCGTTGGCCGCAAGATCTATGCCATGGGCGGCAACCGGGAATCCGCCAGCCGCGTCGGCTTCAGCGTGCTCCGCCTGCAGTTGTTCGTTTATGGCTATATGGGGCTAATGTCGGGGGCCGCAGGTGTCGTGCAGGCGTGGACAGTGATGACCGTTGCGCCGGATTCACTGCTGGGCTATGAGCTGACGGTGCTGGCGGCGGTGGTGCTGGGCGGCACCAGCCTGATTGGCGGGCGCGGAACTCTCGCCGGTACGCTGCTGGGGGTGATTTTACTGGCGGTGATGCAGAACGGCCTGAACCTGCTAGGGGTCTCCTCCTACTGGCAGACCCTGATCACTGGGGCGATCATCGTCGTCAGCATCAGCGTAACGGCATGGAGCCAGCATCAGAACCGGAGCTTGTTATGAAAAAATCGTGGCGCAACAACGTTGAGTTTTACCTGATCGGCCTGCTGCTGCTGATGGTTATCGCCTTTAGCATCGCCATGCCAAACATCTTCTGGTCTGTCAGCAATTTCCAGTCGATTGCCTCGCAAATGCCGGTGCTGGGGATCCTGGCGCTGGCGATGGCCATGACTATGCTTTGCGGCGGCATTAATTTGTCAATTATCGCGACGGCTAACGCCTGCTCGCTGGTGATGGCCTGGGTGGCGACGAGCTATCCGCCTGGGGGCGCTACCGCGCTGGCGACGCTGCTGGCCGGCGGAGGGGCGGCGATGATCATTGGCCTGTGCAACGGGATATTGATCGCCGGGATCCGCGTTTCGCCGATCCTGGCTACCCTTGGCATGATGACCCTGCTCAAAGGGATAAATATTCTGATCACCGGCGGCAGCGCCATCGCTAACTATCCGCAGTGGGTGCTGTGGCTGAATCACGCCCAGTGGTTCGGTATTCCGCTGCCAATGTGGCTTTTTGCGGTGGTGGCGGCCGGGCTGTGGGTGCTGCTGGAGAAAAGCCCGCTGGGTCGGGCGATCATGTTGATCGGATCCAACGAACGGGCGACCCATTATTCCGGGATCAATACCCGGCGGGTGTTGATGTGGGTATATGTCATCTCGGCCCTGCTCTGCGCGGTGGCTGCGTTTCTGATGATGTCGAAGCTGAACTCAGCCAAAGCATCTTATGGGGAATCGTATTTGCTGGTGTCGATCCTCGCGGCGGTGCTTGGCGGCGTGAATCCGGATGGCGGTAGCGGGCGCATCGTTGGGATGGTGCTCGCGCTGTTCCTGCTGCAGATTATTGAGAGTGGGTTCAATATCCTCGGTATCAGCCCCTATCTGACGATGGCGCTGTGGGGCGTATTGCTGCTGTGCTTTATCCAGGCGCGAGGCATGCTGGGACTGGAGAGAGCCGGGTAAATGACCCGTCCTCGGGGGCGAAGACGGGATAGCCAGTTATTCGCTACGCAAATGCACCGCCAGGCCGCTTTGCCCTGGCGCCAGCTCCGGGCGCAGCGTCAGCGACGGGATCAGATAATCGCCATGATTCTGGCGGCGGAATGGAATGGGCTCGGTTTGCCACAGCGTGTCCAGCCGCTCGGCCAGGGCGGCGCACTGATCGGCGAACTGCCCGGCATCGGTTTTATCCGTGCGGTAGAACACCAGCGGCGGAAGCACCTCAAAGCCGGGGTAGAACAGCATACCGTGCTGAATGGGGAACAGGATGTCGTCGATGGGGCCATTGATCCCGCGTGGTGAATAGTGTTCCGCCCAGCCGCCGGCGGTGACGATCAGCATCGCCCGCTTGCCGACGAAAGTGCCTTCCCCGTAGCGATCGCCCCAGTGGCGGTCGCTGTGCTCGCCGACGCCATAGGCAAAGCCCCAGGCGTACACCCTGTCGATCCAGCCCTTCATGATGGCGGGCATCGAGAACCACCATAGCGGGAACTGGAAAATCACCGTATCGGCCCACAGCAGCTTTTCCTGCTCGGCTACGATATCCGCACTTTGGGTGCCCTGGGCAAAGGCCTGTTTGGAATCGAGGGTCGGCCGCCAGAACTCGCCGACCGGCGGGGCGCCGCTATCGTCGGCGTCATACCCGGCCTTCCAGCGCATAGCGTAGAGATCGGAAACCTGCACTTCATGCCCGGCCTGCTGCAGATGGCGGATGGCGAAATTTTTCAGCGCGCCATTGAGCGAGCGCGGTTCCGGATGGGCGTAAATCAGCAGTACTTTCATAATATCACCTCTGGCGTATGGAGAGCTGCAGAGTAGGAAAGCTGACGCTATAGTAGAAATTAATTACTTAAATTACCGGTATAGTCGTGATTAATTTACAGCGTCTGGATCTCAATCTGTTGCGCACCCTGGATGTGCTGCTTAGCGAAAACAACGTTACCCGGGCGGCGCAGCGGCTGAATCTGTCGCAGCCCTCGGTGATTATTCAGCTCGCCAGGCTGCGGGAGATTTTCGCCGATCCGCTGCTGATGCCGGGCCCGCGCGGCATGCAGCCCGAAGAAACGGCAACTGTCCC
>OGCW01000890.1_pt1 | contig 13335 bp, 7 predicted proteins | sample 1570231 | NCBI WGS metagenome assembly OGCW01 (sample SAMEA2582168, study PRJEB24529) | metagenome | biome: Human gut stool | place: China | collected 2011 | reverse complement strand
TTGCTCTCGGTATAGGTGCGTCAAAACTGATAGGATTGGCATCTGGTATGAGTACGGTTATTTCGGTACCGACTATCGTGTTATCCTTTGCATTCTCCATGGCTATCGGTTTGGTGTTTGGCATTTATCCTGCTCGAAAAGCGGCTAAATTGAATCCAATTGATGCATTACATTATGAATAGTCTTGAATTGTAAGTTTGTATTTTAAGAACATACTAATAAATAGATAGAGTTATTCGCATATGGTGCGTTGCATGATACAATATGTATGATGTAACGCACCATTTTTATGTTTGTATTGAGTTTTTTGCAAGAACGCTCTAAATCATTTCATGCAAGTAATTTGTAATAAACGGGGTATGTAGATTACCTAATCTACGGGTAAGTATATTGAATGGAGAAACTTATGGCTACAACATTGTTAGAATATTTCAACGAATTACGAAATCAGAATCCATTTTCTTGGGTAAAAGATTCTGAAATTACAGCAGTTGAACCAGGTCATGCGGAAATGACCTTACAAACAAATGATACAGAGTATTGTAATTTCCGAGGGGATTTACATGGTGCCGTTTGTATCGGCTTTGCTGATAGTGTGATGGGTTCTGCATGCTTTACCTTAGGAAAATCGGTAAATACCATCGATATTAGTGGTAATTATGTGAAAGCTGTTAAAGGTGGAACTATGTTGCGTGGTGTAGCAAATGTAGAACATAATGGGCGAACTACTATGGTGGCTACGGCACGTATTTACAATGAACTAGGTGAACTTGTTCATCTTGCAAGAGGAACCTTTTTTGTATTAGAAGAGCGTCCTTTGCCTGATTTACCTTGGCGATTCATTGAAGAAGATGACCCAAATTTGATATAATGAGGGATGAACTTTGAAATTTAGGAGGACTGTTGTATGGAACAAGAATTACAACGCATAAAAGAGGTAGGGTTAACAGCTATCAAAGCTGCCACTGATCAACAAGCGTTGCAAGACGTACGCGTAAAATTTTTAGGCAAAAAAGGTGAAGTAACAGCTTTATTAAAAGGCTTGGGTAAACTATCCCCAGAGGAACGCCCTAAGATGGGTGCTCTTGTGAATGCTGTACGAGAAGCATTAGAAGCAGAACTCGATAAAATCAAGTCCTCTATGGAAACAGCAGCTATGAACGCTCGCTTGGAAGAGGAAAAAATCGATATCACTCTACCTGGTAGAGCTCCCAAAACAGGTCATATTCATCCTTTGACTACTGTTAATGAAATGATTGAAGATTTCTTTATGAAAATGGGCTACACCGTAGAAGAAGGTCCTGAAGTGGAACAAGACTATTACAATTTCGAATGTCTTAATCTACCAAAAGATCATCCTGCACGCGATATGCAAGACTCTTTCTATATTACAGAAAATTTCTTGCTTAGAACTCATACATCTCCTGTACAAGCACGTACCATGCAGCGTCATGAACCTAATAGTCCAATTCGCATGATTGCGCCTGGTAAGGTATATCGTTGGGACTATGATGCTACGCATTCACCTGTGTTCCATCAAGTAGAAGGCTTGATTATTGATGAACACATCACTTTTGCCGATTTGAAAGGTACCATTGAAACATTCTTACGTCATATGTTTGGCGATGAAACTAAGGTACGTTTCCGTACAAGCTTTTTCCCATTCACAGAACCTTCTGCAGAGGTAGATATCTCCTGTGTAATGTGTGGTGGCGAAGGCTGCCGCGTATGCTCTCATACAGGTTGGTTAGAAATTCTTGGTTGTGGTATGGTACATCCTCGTGTGCTTGAGCTCAATGGCTATGATCCTAATAAGGTGAAAGGCTTTGCCTTTGGTATGGGCGTAGAACGTATTGCTATGTTGTTATACGGTATTGGCGATTTACGTCTATTCTTTGAAGATGATATCCGTTTCTTGGAACAGTTTTAGGAGGTAGAAATGAAAGCAAGCTTACAATGGATGAATGAATACGTACCTCTTGATCTAAATCGTCCTGCCCAAGAATTAGCGGATGAATTGACACAAGCAGGTATTCCTGTAGAAGAAGTACTTTCTATGGATCCAGGTTTGAAAAAAATCTATACTGGTAAAATCGTAGAAATTACAAAACACCCAGATGCAGATAAATTACAAGTATGCCAAGTACAATGCTTATCTGAAGATGGGGAAGAAGTTACTAAGCAAATCGTTACCGCTGCTACGAATGTGGCTGTTGGTCAAATCGTACCAGTTGCGTATCATAAATCTCGTTTGGCAGATGGTACAGAAATCAAAAAAGGTAAATTACGTGGTGTTGTATCAGAAGGCATGTTCTGCTCCGTTGCTGAATTCGGTATTTCCTCTGATTTGGTAAGACCAGAAGAATCACAAGGCATCTATATTTTCCCTGAAGGTACACCGATTGGTTTAGATATTAAAGAAGCACTTATGCTTGATGATACTGTATATGAATTTGAATTAACAGCTAATCGTGCAGACTGCTTCTCTATGGTAGGTTTGTCCCGTGAATTCGGTATCATGACAAATCAAAAAGCTTTATTCCCAGTTATTATGGTGAATGAAAATGGTGAGTCCATCGAAGGTAAAGCATCTGTAGCTATCGAAGCACATGATCTTTGCACGCGATTTACATCCCGTCTTGTTACGAATGTTACCATCGAACCATCTCCATTGTGGATGCAAAATCGTTTGCGTAACAGCGGTATTCGCCCTATTAACAATGTAGTGGACGTAACAAACTACGTTATGCTTGAATTAGGTCAACCAATGCATGCTTATGATTATGATTGTGTAGCGGACCATACCCTTATTGCACGTCGTGCAAAAGCTGGTGAAACACTTACTACACTAGACGGTAATGAACGTGAACTCAATGAGTCCATGCTTATCATTGCAGATACAAAGGGCCCAATCGGCGTAGCAGGCGTTATGGGTGGTCTTACTAGTGAAGTAACAGATAAAACTACAAACGTCTTGTTCGAAGCTGCTGTATTTAATGGACCATCTATTCGTCGTACATCCAAAGCATTAGGTATGCGTTCCGAAGCATCTGGTCGTTTTGAACGCGGTGTAAACCATAAATATACAGCATATGCTATCGACCGTGCTGCACAATTGTTACAACAAATCTGTCCTTCTTGTAAGGTGAGTGTTGGCGTTATTGATGTATATCCAGAACCAGTAGAACAACGTACTGTAACTTTCACTGCAGAACAAATCAATGACTATCTTGGCACATCTATTGAAAAAGATAGAATGGTAGATATTTTAACGAAGCTTGAATTTGGCATTACTGAATCTGGTGATACTATTGAAGCACTCGTTCCAACATGGCGCGATGATGTAACTGGTATGCCTGATATTGCTGAAGAAGTAGCGCGAATCGTAAGCTATGATAATATTGCGCCTACAATTCCTGTAGCGATACTATCCTCCGGCGGTATGACACCTAAGAAAGCGTTAACAAAAGAAGTAACGCATTACTTAGCACATGCAGGTCTTAGCCAAATCATTACATTTAGTTTCATGCACAAAGATGGCCTTACGAATATGATGTTACCAGAAGGTGACGGTCGTTATACGGCTATTCCAATCTTAAATCCTATTTCCGAAGAGTTCCCATATATGAGAACTACGTTGGTGCCAGCTGTTATTGAAGCTGCTAAACGCAATATTGCTCAACAAAATAAGGATTTGTGGTTATTTGAAACGGCTAATGTGTATGAACCAAAAGCATTGCCATTAACAGAAGTACCGCATGAACGTCCTATGGCATGTGGTATTATGATGGGTAAGGTTACAGAGGCCGCATGGAACCAAGCGCAACGCGACACTGATTTCTATGATGTAAAAGGTGTAGTTGACGGTTTACTAGCTAAATTAGGATTGACTCAATATGATATTCAACCATCTAGTGAAAGCTATTACCATCCAGGCGTAAGTGCACATTATACAGTCAATGGTGTAACGATTGCAAACTATGGTGAATTACATCCACAAGTGGTTAAAAACTTCGATTTGTCTGGTAAAGTATATATGTTTGAAATTGACTTGGAAGCTGTATTATCTATTATAGTACCGCCATTTAGATATCAATCATTCAGTAAATTCCCAGGTACAAGTCGTGACTTGGCTATTGTAGCACCAGTATCTGTTACAAGTGGTGACATTGTAGCGCTTATTAAGGAACATGGCGGAGAATACTTAGAATCTGTATCTATCTTCGACGTTTACGAAGGGGAACATATTGAAGCAGGCTATCGTAGCTTAGCTTATAATTTACAATTTAGATCGATGGAAGGCACATTAAATGATGAAGACATTGATGGTGCAATTCAAGCGATTATTGATGCATTAGCAACTAAAAATTGTAAATTACGATAAATCATCGTGAAAGGGTTTACCTTATGGTAAACCCTTTTATGTCTATCTATCCCCTGTTGTATAATAGAAGGTATAGGTAATGAGTCAGAAAGGATTTATTATGGAATTATTAGCACCAGCGGGTACGATGGAAAATTTTATGGCCGCCTTAGAATCGGGGGCAGATGCTATATATTTAGGGGGCAAGGTCTTTAACGCACGGGCTCATGCAGCCAATTTTGGTATTGATGAATTGCGTGAGGCTGTACGGTTAGCACATATTTTGGATGTGTCTGTGTATGTAACCGTTAATATTTTGATTGGCGATACGGAACTGAAGGACCTTGAACAGTATATTAAGGATTTAGATTCCATTGGTGTAGATGCCATCATCGTGCAGGACTTAGCTGTTGCAGAAATTGCAAAACGTGTTGCACCAAACATCCATCTTCATGGGAGTACACAAATGACGGCTGCTACACTTGATGCGGTTCGTTTTTATGAAAGCCTAGGCTTTACACGTGTTGTTTTGGCTCGTGAATTAAGTCTTAAGGAAATTCAACATATATGCAAACATTGTAAGGCAGAAATTGAAGTATTTGTACATGGTGCATTATGTGTATGCTACTCAGGTCAATGTTTGATGAGTTCTTTCATCGGTGGACGCAGTGGCAACCGAGGTGCTTGTGCACAACCTTGTCGCTTACCTTATGAATTATTAGATTCTAAGGGTGAAAGTGTGTTACCTAAACATGAAGCTTATTTGCTAAGTCCAAAGGACCTCAATTATAGTGAGCATATGAACGAACTCGTAGCGGCTGGTGTTACATCCTTTAAGGTAGAAGGTCGTATGAAAAAGGTATCCTATGTTCGTCAAGTGATAGGTACTTATAGAGAGATATTGGATGAGGCATCAATTCACGAAAATCAACGTAAAGCCCTAGCCTCTGGATTTAATCGTGGATTTTCCACAGCCTATTTAGAAGATACGGTAGGTCGACAAATGATGACCGTAGTGGCGCCAAATCACCAGGGTAAGCCAATCGGCGAATCGTATACGAAAAAAGGGGAAGTCTACTTATCCTTAACAGAACCTATTGAACAAGGTTCATTAGTTAAAATATTACAATCTAATGGCAGTGTTACCTATTATACGGTAGATGATGAATGGACATGTGTATCCGATACGCTGTATAAAGGGCGACCTGTAGAGGGCTTAGCAGTAGGTCAATTATATTTAGCATCTACACCAAAGAATACAAAGTCACGAGGCTTACAAGAGTTTACCCGTAAATATGATATGTCTGTATATCTCAGTGTTGGTTCTAATGGTGAAACAAATAATACTGAATTAACTGCCATCCTAGACTCTGGCCTTAGTGTGACTGTTACAAATGAGTATGTGCCAGCTATTGCTAATAAAGTGCCCACATCGTTAGAGAAGGTAACAGAACAGTTAGGTCGGTTGGGTAATACGTTATTTAGGCTTTCTTATGTAGATATTCCTGATGGCCCTTATATGTGGCCTGCTAGCGTTCTTAATGCACTACGTCGTGATGCCGTAACTGCATTAGAAACAGCGTTAATTACACATCATGTAGAATCATGGCAAGCATTGCAAGTAACAGGCGATGTAGATTATGATTTCAAGGCGCAACACGAGTTATCCTATGATACTTGTCCTATGATTTCAGCTCGTGTCGATGAAATAGATGGTGTGAAAGCAGCAATTTCTGGTGGAGCACAGAAAATCGTTTTTGGTGGTGATAGACTGAGTCGTACACCATATGCGTTATCTGTATATGATGAGGTAGCCCGTTTATGTGCTCAATCTGATGTGATTTGCACCTTTGCTACACCACGAGTTGTGAAAGATGATGAAGTAGAAGCATATAAACATACATTAGAGGCAATCGTACAGGCTCATCCAGATAGTATTTCCATTCACGTGCCACAAGCATTATTATGGCTCCGTGAATTAGGATATACAGGTGCCATTGAGGCTGATACAGGCCTTAATATTTTCAATACACCTACATTGCATTTCTGGGAACAGTTACATATGAGTTGTGTAAATCCATCGCAAGAGTTGACCTTAAAACAAATTACGGAACTAGCTAAACATAGCCACATCCCTATTGAGACGATGATACATGGCTATACGGAAATGATGATTTCCGAATATTGTGCTATTGCAAGTTTTGTTGGCACAGGTAGTAAAGTAAATTGTCCTATGCCATGTGTTAAGGAATCGTATTCGTTAAAGGATAGAAAAGGTGAAATATTCCCAATTCGTACGGATCCATACTGTCGTATGCACATCATGAATAGTCATGAAATGGATATGCGAGCCTATGTACCTATGTTATTACAAAAAGGAATTTCCATATTACGCGTAGATGGTCGTCATATGAAACCAAGTTATGTGAAAGATATTGTATCCCAATATGTTGGCATAGCAAAGGGTACGATGGAGGCACCACCTAAGAAAATAGATTCCCAAGGCGAATCTATTACACGGGGACATTATTTTAGAGGTATTTTATAGAACGAGGTAGTACATTGTTTAATGAAGATGTATTAGATTTTATAAAAATTAAAGAAGAGTTGGCTAGTCATTGTAGCTCTATTATTGCTAAAGAAATGGCTTTAGCATTGGAACCTATGACGAATCGAGAAAAGATTCAAGAGGCTTTAGATGAAACAGCAGAAGCACTGCGCTCTTGGCAAACAGAAATCGAGCAACCTTTAGGGGGGACTCGAGATATACGTGAATCTTGTAAAAAGAGTCGTAAGGATTTTGTGCTTTCACGAGAAGCCATATGGGATGTCTATATAACCATAGGTGCCTATAAACGTATGGCGAAGTTCTTTAGAGCGAAGTATATGGAATACCCATTATTGTCTTTATGGATGCAAGACATGCCGAATATGGACCGTGTGGAACAACGGTTAAAACGTGTATTTGATGAAAAAGGGGAACTGCTCGATACAGCATCTCCTAAATTGGCGAGCCTACGGAATACGATTAGTAAGACGCGAGATCGTATTAAACACGATATTCAAGCCATATTGCATGACAAGGATAATCAGAAATATTTCCAAGAAGCGATTATTACGCAACGCAACAATCGTTATGTAATTCCTGTTAAGCAAGAATATCGCCAATATTTTGATGGTTTAATTCACGATCGATCTGCAACAGGGCAAACTTTATATATTGAACCGATGCGACTTGTACAGCTAAACAATGATTTGCAAGAAGCTTTAATTGGTGAGGAGCAAGAGGTATTACGCATTTATAAGGAACTTTCAGCCCTTATCAAACAACATAGTAATGATCTGATGGATGCCTGTGAAAAGGTATCTCATATTGAATTTGTCTATGGTAAAGCAAAACTCGCTATAGCTCAAAAGGCAGTACAAGCCACATTGAGCGAAGGGCGTGACGTCAATTTGATGCGTGCTCGCCATCCGTTGATTCCTGCCAATACAGTTGTACCTACAGATATTCGTTTGGGCACGGACTATCGAATTTTATTGATTACTGGCTCCAACACGGGTGGTAAAACGGTGTCATTAAAAACACTTGGCTTATTATCCCTTATGAACCAAAGCGGTTTATTCATCCCTGCTGATCACGGTTCTATATTGCCGATTTTTCACAATATTTTTGCAGACATTGGGGATGAACAAAGCATTGAAGCTAGCTTGTCTACATTCTCTGCACATATGACACAAGTGATTTCTATTATTAAACATTGTGGTCCTAATGATCTTGTGCTACTCGATGAACTCGGCTCCGGCACAGATCCGGAGGAAGGTAGTGCTTTAGCTGTATCCATACTTGAGTTCTTCCGACAAAAGGGAACTCTCATGATGGTTAGTACTCACTATAATGAGTTAAAGAATTATGCGTACCATACGGCAGGTATCGAAAATGGTCATGTTGAATTTGATGAGCGCACCTTAAAGCCTACCTATCGATTACATATTGGCGTAGCTGGTAGTAGTCATGCATTGAGCATTGCAGCGCGTTTAGGGCTACCAAAGGATATTGTCAATCGTGCACGTGATTACAAGTCTAAATTTGGCAGTAGTGAAATGGAAAATGTTCTAACCGATTTGAATGAACAATTACGTAAATCATCGGAACGCGAACGGGCACTCAAAAAAGAATTAGATGAAACACGTCGCATGCGCGGTCAATTAGAAAGAGAAAAGAAACAGTTTAATGAAAAACGCAAACAGATGTTAGCGAAGGCACAGGCCGATGCGGAATCTATGAAACGCAGTCTCCGTGTAGAAGGGGAAGCTATCATTAAACAATTAAAAGCTCAATTCTCTGAAACGAATAAGGATAAGCGTCAATCCGCCATCAATGCAGCCCGTAAAGGTATATCTAATGTCCACGTGCCAGATGCCCCTATAGATGATAATCGTAAAGAGTTGACTATAGATGCCGTTGCTATTGGTCAAGTTGTATATGTTACGTCATTGCGTTCACTTGGCACGGTTTTATCCATTAAAGGTAATCGCGTGACTGTAGATATCAATGGTTTATCTGCTACTGTGAAAGTAAATGACTTGCAATCTACTACGAGAGAAGAATCCAATAAGATTCAACGAGATAATCTTAAGGCCCAACCTAAAACACGTAAGAAAGCAGGTGGCTCTGCCGTACAACGTCAAAAAGAAGTGCGTACAGAGATTAATATTCTCGGTCAAACCGTAGATGAAGCCGTAGTTTCTGTCGGTCGTTTTATAGATCAAGCCTTACTTGGTGGTGTTAATCAGGTACGAATCATTCATGGTAAGGGCACTGGTGCATTGCGTGAAGGCGTACATCAGTATTTACGAACATTGCCTCACGTAGCACATTTTGAAACTGCCGGCTATGATGAAGGCGGAGCAGGTGCTACAAACGTAGTGTTAAAATAACATACTATTTTTAAGATAGTGAAATAAAAGAAGCAGACTCACATGAGTTTGCTTCTTTTTTGTAATAGAAAAGAGGCAAAACCATGTGGTTTTGCCTCTTAGTATGTTGCTTCGCTAGTGGTTAGCGATCTTTTTTCTTCTCTTTTTTAGACTTCGATTGACTTGGTTTGGAATCTGTAGATTCTACCTTGGATGATGAGTCATCATCTTTTGAGATTGCATCATTTTTATCCTTATCATCCTTTTTATCTTTGTCATCTTTTTTGTCTTTGTCGTCCTTTTTCGGAGCTTCTTTCACCGGATTATAATGTCCTTCACTAACAGCTGCTTGAGCGCTAGCTGGTACATTAAAGTCGGAAGCAGGGGTATTGGCTAATGCGGCCGACATAAATTGTCTCCACATTACAGCTGGCGTTGAACCACCAGTAATACCTAATGTTTCAGATCCGTAGTCATCACCAATCCAAACAGCAGCAACTAAATCAGGTGTATATCCAACGAACCAAGCATCTTTTTCATCATCTGTTGTGCCTGTTTTACCAGCTGCAGGTCTACCGATAGCAGCATTGCCACCAGTACCACCATTAATAACAGATTCTAACATATCAGTGATGATAGCAGCATCTTTTTCTTCAACGACGCGTTTTTCTTGGATGGAATTTTCTTCCACCACTTGTCCGTTGCGATCCACAATTTTTATGATTGCTGTAGGTTGAACCTTGACGCCACCATTAGCCAGTACGCCATAGGCTTCTGCCATTTCTAATGGTGAAACACCATGAGTTAAACCACCGAGTGCTGTTGATAAGTTGTTATCTTCATCAGTTAAGGTAGTAATACCCATCTTTTTAGCTAAGTCGATAATCTTAGACATGCCCACTTCATCAGCAATTTTTACAGCTGGTACGTTACGAGAATGTTGTAATGCATAACGGTAAGTAATATTGCCTTCATAGTTTCGTTCATAGTTTTGAGGACGCCATCCATTAAAATCAACAGGGCTGTCATCAACAATGGAACCTGGAGTTTTACCAGATTGAATAGCAGCTAAGTAAACAAATGGTTTCATAGCAGAGCCTGGTTGACGTTCCGCTTGTGATGCACGGTTAAAGGCATCATCTCCACGACCACCGACCATGGCAACAATATAACCGTTATGTGGATTCATTGCTACAATAGCACCTTGTGGTTGGTGTAGACCATTTTGGTCAGTATACATAGTTGGTAGATTTTGCATTGCTGCAACTGCAGCATTTTGAGCATCCATATCGAGAGTGGTATAAATTTTAAGACCATCTTTATAGATTGCATCATCACCATATTTTTCAGAAATTTGAGCAATTACATAATTGATAAAATAAGATGCATTGTTGTTTTCGTGAGTTTGCTCTTGCTTAGCAACTAAACCTAAATCTGCTTCGCGAGCTGCATCGGCTTTATCTTGTGTGAGATAACCATACTTGACCATTTGGCCCAATACAACAGCCTGGCGTTTTTTACCGGCTTCTAAATTGTTGAATGGGGAGTAGTAGTTTGGACTTTGAGGTAACCCAGCAAGCATAGCACATTGAGCTAATGTTAAATCGCGTACATCTTTACCAAAGTAAACATGAGCTGCTGATTGAACACCATAAGCACCTTGACCAAAATAAATTTGGTTCATATACATTTCAAGAATTTCTTGTTTGGTATAGTGCTGTTCGATTTTAAGTGCTAATAAAGCTTCGGAAATCTTACGTTTAAGAGTTCTGTCTTGGGAAAGAAATGCATTACGAGCCAATTGTTGTGTGATTGTAGAACCACCTTCGGATACACCACTATGTACAACATTAACCCAAATAGCACGTAAAATACCGATAGGGTCGATACCGTGATGGCTATAAAAACGGGAGTCTTCAGTAGCTACGAAAGCATCTTGTAATTCTTTTGGTACTTCATTAATTGGGACTGGCAAACGATTCTCTGTGGAGTGAACCGTAGTAATTAAATTGCCATGTACGTCATAGATCTGAGACGATGCAGATGGTCGTACGTTAGATACATCTGGAAGATTAGACATGGTAGCGCTTATAAAACCACAACCGCCACCGGCTACAATAAGAACAAGTAATAATACAATCATCCAAATCGTCTTTTTAGTTGATGCCTTTGGATTGCTCGGGTTAGGAGCTGGTTTACGACGAGCTCTTATATTTGAGTTATTACCCATAGAGTCACCTCTTTTTTAAAGTAAATATAACGTAAAATATATTACGCAGTTATAAATAGTATACCATAAAAGACATAAAACAAACACTATATATAATTGTGAAAGCCTATTTATAATGGTATACTATAAAGAACAGATTTTATGTAGGAGGATTTCCATGATTACAGCACAAGAACAAGTGCGCCAAATTACACATGGCGTATCTGGAATAATTAATGAAGAAGACTTAGTCAAAAAAATAGAACGTTCTATTAAAGAGAATAAACCATTGATCGTAAAATTGGGCCTCGATCCTACGGCTCCTGACATTCATTTAGGTCATACTGTACCACTTCGTAAGCTTCGCTTGTTCCAAGAGTTTGGCCATCAAGTGGTTATTGTAATCGGCGGTTTTACGGCTCGTATTGGTGACCCTACTGGTAAAAGCGTAACACGCCCACCACTTACTAAGGAAGAAGTATTAAAAAATGCGGAAACCTATAAGACCCAAATCTTTAAGGTATTAGACCCTGAAAAAACAATTGTACGCGATAATAGTGAATGGCTTGAATCCATGAACTTCGCTGATGTACTTCGTTTGGCAAGTTCGTATACAGTAGCACGTATGATGGAGCGCGATGACTTTGATAAACGTTACAAAGAAGGTCGTCCTATTGGTGTACATGAATTTATGTATCCATTGATGCAAGGTCAAGACTCTGTAGCATTGCATGCAGATGTTGAATTTGGTGGTACAGATCAAACTTTCAACTTACTTATGGGTCGTCATTTACAAGAGTTGGCAGGACAAGAGCCTCAAGTAGTTATTACTATGCCATTGCTCGAAGGCCTTGACGGCGTTCAAAAGATGAGTAAATCCTTGGGTAACTACATCGGTATCGATGAAGCACCTAAAGATATGTATGGTAAAGCCATGTCTATTCCTGATGAATTGATGATGCGTTACTTCATGCTCGTTACGGATATGTCTATCGAAGATCAAGACGACATGGAAGAACGTTTAGAAAATGGCACATTGCACCCACGTGATGCAAAAATGCAATTGGCAAAAACTATCGTTCGTTTATATCATGGTGAACAATCAGCGCAAGAAGCGGAAGATGAATTTAAACGCGTATTCCAACAACATGCATTGCCAACAGATATTCCTGAATATGCTATTGATAAACCTAGCGAAGCTATTTTCGTACCACAATTCTGTACGGATGCTGGTTTGACTGCTTCCAATGGTGAAGCTCGCCGCTCCATTAAAGCTGGTGCGTTCAAAGTCAACGGTGAAAAATACGGTGAAGAAAACCTAGTTCTTGAGGATGGTATGATCGTTCAAGTAGGTAAGCGTAAATTTGTAAAAATTAAATTTAATTAGTTGATATTTTTTGAGTCAATAATATTAATATAAAAACAATGGGGAGCTAATATAATTAGCTCCCTATTGTTTTAACTGAAGATAATTTTTAATATTTTTAACCCTAAAAACTTATAATTAAAGGCTGTTTAGTATAAAGTGGAGTATAGTATTGGAGAAAAATTATACATGAAGAAATCGTTAGAATTATTGCTATTTAAACCTATATCTTCTGGTGCCACATATCTAATAAAAAATGAAACTATAAAATCAGCACTAACGTTATTTTGTATTGGTTGGATTACAGTGCGTGGATTGTATTTAATAAATGGAATTCATGTTAAAGCTTGGCAAAGTATTCATATTTCATATCTAGATACATTTGTTGGTTTTAATTTATCATCCTATTTAATTGATTTTACTTATCGATTATTTCTTTCTATTTTGATTGTCGGAATCAGTATACCGGTTGCGCTA
>OGCW01000887.1_pt1 | contig 13363 bp, 7 predicted proteins | sample 1570231 | NCBI WGS metagenome assembly OGCW01 (sample SAMEA2582168, study PRJEB24529) | metagenome | biome: Human gut stool | place: China | collected 2011 | reverse complement strand
TTGGTATTACGAACACTTATCTCTCCCCCGGCAGCAAACAACTTCGCCCACTCGGCAGGTTTGATCAGATAAGAATCATAGATAAAGAAAAGAGGTTTGCCGTGCGTACGGTAAAAAGCCGGATGATCACCATAAGTATCCACTATATATTGAATATTCTCCCTTACCGTTTGCGGGCTGCGTCCATTAAAAGGCTCTATATGAAAGCACACCTTTGCCCCTACTTTTGCAGCCTCATCCAGCAGGAGAGACACACTTTGGTTGCCATAATCGCTTTCTCCCCACCAAGTGACAGACAGTACACCGACATTCGCTTTTATATGCATCCGGATATGTTTCCGAATGATTTCAGGATCATTGCTGCTGTACGTTCCGAGCTCCGGATAAAAATTACAGGCGATGTCATCATTAAGTCCGGATATGGCACCGACATCTCCCGAATGTCCCGGAGCAAGGGCTATCGGGTGCATCCAGTGCTTCATTTCTCCATCCACTGACGGATTTCCATACCAATTATAATAAAAACTGATCGTATGGTCATCCAACGTAATGTTTGCCGCATCCAAATCGTGTTCACCGTTCATTTTCTTTTTGTTACCGTTACAGCCGGCACACAGAAATAATGCCAATAAAACAAAAACAAGTTCTTTCCTCATGTTCGTTTGTTTAAGAAAGTAGTCCCAAAGCCAGCTATCCGACGGCCTTGGGAACTACCCGGTTCGTAAAACAATTATCTATTCTCTACCCATTGAAAATCTCCGATCAGCCTGGCTGAGAATTTGCCCGTCAGATCTTTGATGTTATTGTTATCCGAAACAGTCTTATTCAATGTCCATCCGCATACCAGATCCGATTCGCTTCCAGTCACGGATTCCGGAGTATCCATCAGATGTTGTATTTCGGCCTGTGTCTTCGCCGATTTCCAGATATGCAGATGACGCATACATCCATTGGTGCTCTTTTCTCCGATACGGTTGGCAGTTGCGCTAAGCCCGGTAAAGGCAACCATAGCCACTTCCTTATCATTCGGAGTATATGGCAAACGGTCATCCCGGCCTCTTTCCGACAACATCAACTGACCGTTGACGTAAATCTTGGTCATCACCGGAATTCCGTCTCTGACTTCTCCGTCCACTCCGTTCTCGTTAGTGACAACTGCCACATGAACCCACTGATTTAGTGTGCTGAATGAGAAGCCCGGTTCAAACAAGTCACTATAGCCTATACCATACGTCATACGTAATCTGCCGAAGTGACTGTTTACCGCCCATCCTTTACGCTCGTGATCTTTCGTATCATCATCCGTGAAGGTGGAAAGCAAGAATACAAAGCTATTGAGATATTCGTCCACATCTGTCAGCTTCACCCAGAACTCGACTGTGAATGCTTGTTGCCCCTGCTCGCCAAAAGCTGAATACTCCGGATGAACACCAAAATCAATGTATCCGCCATTCTTTCCGTTGACCAACAGTTCAGCGGCAACCGGTAAAAAGTCTTCGGTACGTCTGGTCGCTCTGAAGTTCTTCTCTATCTGGTTAGCTTCACGGATAATGCGGTCGGCTTCACTGTCAGCCAACTTTTTGTTTCCTTCTTTCAGTTTAGCGATCGTTTCCTCCAGATAAACAATTTCATCATCCAGCATGGCTTTACTGGATACCGGATAGTTATCTTTCAGTTCGCCATATGTAGCTCCATCCCGCAGCGCAGTCAGGTTAGTCACCAATGTACTGAAGCGCTCTATGAAGATTTCGGTCTTGTCCGTTTCCGTCGGCCAGCCGCTATTGTCATCATCATCAGAACAAGAAGTAAATGCCAGCATCTGAAGCATCATAAACACTATCACTACCCAATTATATAAATAGTTATTTTTCATATCTATCCTGTATTTTCTGTTTCGTATCATTCTAATTCAATCCACCTATAGTCTCCGACCAGCTTTGCCGTATACTTTCCGGTCAAGTCTTTAATTTCCTGGTCGTCAAGCGCCATCTTCGCGAAAGTCCATCCGCAAACCAAATCGTCCTCTTCGCCCGTCACATTCTCCGGATGCTCCATCAACCGGCGGATTTCATCCTGAGTCTTGGCGGCACGCCAGATATGCAGATGTTTCATACTTCCGTTAGCACCTTTATCACCGATACGGTTGCCTGTAGCACTCATGCCGCCAAATGCCACCATCGGGACATTGCTGTCGTTAGAAGCATACGGTTTGGAAGCATCCTGATGAGAGGTGGTCGAAAGTTTCAGTTCACCGTTCATATACATTTTGGTCATGACAGGTCTGCCTCCATTCATCTCGCCGTCTACTCCGGTTTCATCCGTCACCACAGCCAAGTGTACCCACTCATTAACGGTGGCAAATCCGAAGGCAGGTTCCATCAGGTCATTAAAGCCCATTCCGTATGTCATACGCATGTTGTTGCCACCATAGTTGTAGCTATTCACGCACCAGCCTTTGCGTTCGTGATTGTTCGTATCATCATCCGTAAAGGTAGAGATCAGATAGAAGAAGCCTTCTACATCCTTCAGCTTTACCCAAAACTCAACAGTAAATGCCTGCTTGCCAACTTCACCGAATGTGGAATACTCCGGATGAGCGCCAAAGTCAATATATCCGCCATTCTTTCCGCTTACTTCCAGCTCTGCCGGAACCAGTAAGTCTTCCGTCCGGACAGTCGCCTTAAACTCGGCTATCTTTTCGTCCGATTCTTTCAGCAGTCTGGCTGTCTCTTCGGGAATCCGAGCTTCCGCCACTCCCGCTTCTTTTATCGTCTGAAGGAAATCTTTCAGCTTGGCTATCGCATCTTCCAGAATCGCCCGGCTTGTTTCAGGATACATTCCTTCCCGAAGCCCGAACTGGGATTCAGCCTGCAGGTCGGTCAACACTTTTATCTTCTTGCCTATCTGTTCACGATACTCATATACCTTCACTCCTTCTCCGTCATCATCCGAACATGAGTAGCAGATACCCATAGCGAAAGCCGAAAGAAAGACTATAACCAGTAACCGGATACTATATCTATTTTTCATATCTCATTTGTTTTAGATTCGTTTATAATTCCTTTAATAAATACCGCCTTCTTCTATGTACTTCCTGATAGAAGCGGCCAAATCCATCGGGAGCATAAATTCATACGTATCCGGACAATCCTGTTCAACCCGTTCGAGTTCCTTGATCAGTCTCTCGTACACTACCACTTTATTTCCTTCAAATCCGTAATAGTTGGTCAACAGATAGACATGCCGGAATAAAGGACGCCGCGGGCTGGGAGATACAGACATCAGATCACGGTATACGTCTCCATTATTGCGGCACATAGTCCCCTGATCAATACGCCCCACGCCATCTACCAATTTGTAAGATGAGCCTGTGGTATGTGTCCGGTTAGATCCGTCCATAATCGCATCGACAGCCTTGCTCTTCATGTATTGTTCGAAATACATCTGCTCGTCTGTATTCCAGAGATGCGCCGTGTGGAAACCGGCAGTGGATAACCACTTCTTGTTCATTTCCAGCCATTCCGCATATTTACCGCTCTGCGCATAATAATCACCATAGATAAACTGGAAACCGGAAGGCCCTGCCGTCAATTCATCGTTCGGAGTCATATTCTTATAGTAAAATTCAAGTAGCTTCGGATTCAATTCCTGTAAGCCTGCCGCCAAAGTCACTCCTACGGGAACTTCGCCTCTGCGCTTTCCTTCCTTGAATATCTGATAAAGAGAATTTGCATCAAACTGAATATTGTCTCCGTCACTCAGACTGATAGCGACATATATCTTACCCGGCTTCACTTCTCCGGCTATCCCTTTACGCTGCTGGAAGGCTTTGCTCGGGAAACTGCACCAATAACTGCCATTCGCATAATAGTCACTCACTACAAATCCTGCATTATGGATGTTGGTAATCTTGTTCAGTTCGTCGCCATTGGCATTCATTCCATAACCAAATACCGAAGAACCCACCGGATAAGATCCGCTATTGAAGATATTATCCATGATCTGTTTGTCATCTCCATTAGAGTCGTCCAACCAGAAGACAAAGCCTTTAGAAGCAGCTACGTAATCGTACATTCTCCACGGATTATCTTTATAATCACTCCGCAATCCACCGGAGAAAGTTAGCTTCGGATGGCATTTGTCGGCATAGTGCGCTATCGCCCAGCCATAAGCTTCTGCCTTTGACGACCATTGGTTACGTATATCCCTAACTTCCAGATTTCCTATTCCCAGCTCGTCCTCTATAAACTTTCTCATGGATTCCGTAACCGGAATGCCTTTCTCCTGTGACGAAATCATCTGTGCCATACTCCATGACCAAGGCTGATTCTCATCCCAGACTACCAGGCAGTTGAAGCGGTCTTTATACATATTATATAATGCCGCAAAGCCTCTGTTGCGGGAAGTATTCGCCAAAGGCTGCATCTCATACTGCACTTCGGCATCATCCAGCTGCGTCAAATCCTGCTGTAACCAGATCAGATAAGTCAGTGCCTGTTCCTGGTTAATCACTCCCTGCATGACAGCAGTGGTCAGCTTCGATATATTTTCGTCATCACGAATATCGAATACATTCACTTTCGCCTCCGGCTGATTCTTAAAGAACATACCACTTTGAGGAGTCGCATCACTATGATAATCCATCAAAGGATGCAGCTTTTGCGCCCAGTTCTTCACCAGACGGGCAGTAACTCCGGCAGACATCTCTCCGGTCGTTCTAACAACTTTCATTTCATATCGGTAAGACAACAGGCTATTGTCCGTAATCGCAAATTCCGCGCTCTGCACTCCTTTGGCAACCGTCTGTTGCTCATTAGTCTGCAAATCCTTTACCTGCACCTCCTTGATATCCGTAATATAAGGATCAATCCAGGTGACCACTGCTTTTCCATTGATCTCCTCCACACGGGGAGTACGGACTTCATTTCCTCTTTCGGCCGTTGTTCCAAATTCATCGTCATCCTCGCTGCAACCGAACATTGAAAAGGAAAAGATAAATAAAAACGACCATAGACTGGTGAGTACAATCATCTTTTTCATTGTGTTATATTTTAGATTTTAATATTATTATTCTGACTTTATTCCGGCAAACTCTCTGAAGAGGGCGGCACGGCATCCGAAGCTATCCCCCACTTCTTATTGGGCTTATCTCCCATCTGCAAAACCAGACGTCCGCCGTTTTGAATATCCGCATGGCTGAACCACGGCTTATTCCACGGCTTTCCATTCAAGGTAGCCGACTGGATGTACTTATGGTCCGGCGCATAATTCTCCGCTATGATCTCAAAATAATGTCCGTCACCTACCTCCATCTTTGCGGATTGGAATACCGGACTGCCGATATTATAAGTTGGAGAACCGGGAGTTACCGGATAAAAGCCCATCATGGAGAATACCACAAATGCGGTCATTCCACCTCCGTCTTCATCACCGGGAACGCCCATCAAGTCATTACGGAACCACTGGTTCAGCAAAACGCGAATCCTTTTTTGTGTCATCCACGGCTGACCGGCATAGTTATACAAATAAGGAATATGCAGACAAGGTTCATTTGCCATAGAGAACTGGCCGACATTACCGGTATGGTCCGGCAACTGATGATAGAAATCAAACTTGCTCCGCCCCAACGGTTCATTGAATGTCTGATTCAATCTCTCGATAAATGAAGCCTGTCCACCCATCAAGGCAATCAAATCCGCCGGATTGTGCTGCACATCCCAACGATAGATCCAACCGTTGTTTTCACCATAATAGCCACGTGCCCCCTGTCCTCCCGAATAACGATAGTCAAACGGTTCGATAAACTTTCCGTCCTTGTTCTTGGGATGAAAGAAACCCGTTTCCGCATTATAAACATTCCGGTACGTATAAGACATCCTCATAAACGTCTTATAGTCATCGGTCTTGTTTAATGTTCTGGCTATCTGTGCCAGACACCAATTATCGTAACAGTTACCCAACATAACCGCAACCGCTTGTCGTCTCTCGAACGAATGAACAGCCTTGCAAGTTTCTTCTTCGCCAGGGTTCAGTGCAGGGAAAAATCCTTTTTCCTGATAGAACTTATCGAGCTCCGTCAACGGACATCTCAGCCAGGGCAACAACGTTTTTTCTGTAATCGCTCCTTTGCAGGCTTCATAAGCAGCCTCCAGATCAAAGTCTTTCAATCCTTTGCAATAAGCATCCCAGATAACTGCCACTGCATGATTGCCATTCATCCGGTGACTGTCTCCGGTCACCTCGGGGAAGGTAGGCATCCATCTTCTGTCCGACTGTTCTGCCATCCGTATATATGAACGAATCATATCGAGTTCCTTCTGCGGTTCTATCAAGATACGCAACGGATGTGTAGCCCGGTAAGTATCCCATATCCAGTCATCTGTATAAAAAGGTACTCCGCCATCTTCATGAATCTTGCCATCGAAAGCACTGTAATATTTCCCGTCCTCCGAAAGATTGATCATGCGTTCGTAGGTACGATAAAGGGAAGTGTAGAAGATTTCTTTTTCGTCTTCCGAACCGCCTTCTATCACAATCTTGCCCAATGTCTTGTTCCATATCCTGCGTCCGGCATCCGCCACCGCCTTTACATCATAGGTGGTGATGTCACGTTGCAGATTCTTCTTTGCCTGCTCGGCACTGATAAAGGAAATTCCGTAACGTAGATTCAGGTTCTTCTCGCTTCCATAATACAAAGCGATGGCACTGCCTTCCTTACTTTCCATATCAACTTTTCCATCTGCCAGTACCCCTTTGCGTAAAGGTAGTTGACTGGTTTCGAGATACAGATAGATTTTGGTAGGAGTGTTGTCAATAACCTGATAGCCACTGACTCCTTTTTCTTCAGCGACCAGCTTTCCGTTCTTCGTATTCACCACCAGAGCATTATCACCTTCCGTCCCAAAACTGATATGATAAATACCAGCCTGATGTGAAGGGGCATACTCAACCTGTATATCAGCCTCATCCAGGTATACGGAATAACTATAGGGGGTAATATTCTCCAAATCATAGGAGTAAGATACAATCGGTCGGGATACCTCTCCCTGCACCGGACTCAGGTTAAAAGCCGAGCTGCCTCTATGACTGGTCACCACGACCGGAAGGCCGTTTACCCTGTCCGATGTATAGTCTCCCCTTTCCGGATAGACCCTGAGCATCGAGTTCGGCAGATGTACGGTTGGGTAAGTAGGCACCAGCAGATGGCTGATATTGCCGATATATGGATTTACATAATCGACAAAGTCTTTCGTGGGCGTCTGATCCGTATGGGTACACGAAAAAAACGCCATCGCCATCAAACAGGAGCCGACTGTTCTTTTTATATTCAATCTGTTCATCATCATTCTATATGAATATGTCTGTTCATTAATCAGGTTAGTTCATCGTTATCTTTCCGGCAGCAGCATCCGGATGCTGCTTCAGATAGATACGATAGAGTTCAAAAAATGTCGGTGCATCCAGCAATTCAATATTCGTATGCCGCTGTTTCAACTCATCACAAATCCCTTTATACCAGGAAGGTGACTTCAATATGGCTCTGAACCAATGGAAAGGAACCGGACGTTTCTCCACTCTTTCCACAATCACATCCGTTGCCCTGCGGTAATCATGATCTACAATATCATAATCTGCCCGGATCACCGGCATATCATTGTGCAGCAATGTCAAAGGCATCTTCTGCGGAACTATTCCATTCGGACTGAACGATGCGTAACAGTCCAATCCGTCTGAATCCAGTCCGGGGGCTTCGCCGTCAATCACAAATCCTGTAATGGTCAATCCCCACTTCTGATAATATTTGCTGCAATGCTTTGCCCATGCACTCAATCCGCTTTTCAATCCGGACACCGAGCGAGGCTCTTGCAACATACCCGGCATTAAATATCCGGCACCATTGTCAGCAGCGGCAAAATAATCATTCGGAGTAGCCGTCACCCGATAATTATGCATCACCATCGGAACGCGTTCTGCAAGTACAGGACTGACAGACCCCATCAAAGGCACTTCTCCCCGGCTAGGTTCGTCCCACAGGAAAGGGGTAGTCTGAGCAATCCAGGAGGAGGAATCATAATCGCCTACATAGAAGAGGATAAAGTTCCGTCCCTGAAAGTTGATTGTTCCGTCACGGTTCAGATAGCCTCTGTCCATCAGTTCCTGATGTGTCACCCACTTTTGGGGATACTTTTCCTGAAGAGGAAAATGTTGCCAGAAGGAGGAGTTAGCCAATGCTCCCAGTCCGATGGCATCGGCATCCTTAAAGGCATTATAAGCACTGATAATACGGGAAAATTCCCACTCGGTAGCTACATCTTCATGCTTTCCTCCAGCATGCTGCGTATATTTATAAATCCAGCTCGGGAAACCTCCGATATAGCAGAATTTCTCTCCTTTATTTTGCTTATAGGCTTCTTGCAGAAAAGTTTTCAGTATCTGCAAGTCCAGTCCTTCTTCTTGTGTCGGATCATCCGTTGCCGGCTCGTCTCCCCAAGGAGAAAGGTCAAAGAAAAAAGCTTTCTTGCTGACAAAAAAGTCATGATTGGTCAATTGGTGATGGTTCGTTACCGTCCGGGTAGGATCGGTACGCCAGAACTGGTCGATGTAATAAGCGGCGTACTCCGTATTGCATAACCCTTTCTTCAGGTATTTCTCTATAAACCATACATAGGGATCGATTTTCAGAGATCCTGTCGAAGGTTGACCGGTTCCGGCAATCCTTCCTTTGCCCGTGAAAAGAGAAGAACCATCTTTGTTCACCAGCCAGCATTTCACAGCCAGCTTCGGTCCTTGCAGTACCAAACGGGTATAGAGACTATTGGGAGATATGTCATAGCGCACAGCTATCAGATTCTCGATTCCTGCCACAGATGAAGCAATATTACTGGTAGATGCTACTTTTGAGTCATAAACAACCACTCCGCGTATTTCTTTTCTGAAAACGGTCACGACATCCGACAGTTCCGTGTAAGCTATCGTATCACGTCCCGCCAGCCACTGTCCTGCCTGACGGTATTTATTCCACCAATAATCATCGACATTCTCTCCCTGCCCGTTCTTGACATAGCGAATGTACAATCTCGGACTATTCCGATTCACAATGCCTTGCAAGGTAGCTGTCGTATGCATAATGTCCCATAGTTGCTCCGCCTTCTCCTGTTCTTTCAGATCAAGTTCATTGAGCGTTCTCAAATCCAGTATCCGGACCGGATCACGAGATTCTGCCAACAATATCTCTGAACAAAAGACAGAGACCGCAAGGAATACCAACTGTAAATACTTTCTCATGGCTTTTCCGTTTTTATGCTAAATATCCAACTGTACAGATGCCGAATAATTGTACTTTGTCTCACTTCCGTGAGACTGTGCACCGATCCGGAAATAATAACTCTTGCCCGGAACCAGCGTGGAAGTGTAGTCTTCCAGATTGATAGACAATTCGAAAGCCTCACCATCAGTAATGGAACGGTTTAGTTCTTCTGTCCGGTTGACAATATTCAGTTTGTTGGATACATCGATGTGAGAGTGTGCAAACAACGAAATACGATAGACCTCGTTACTGGTCACCTGCTCCAGTTTGAATTTCGCCACTACCTTTCTTCCGATCACAGATATTTCCGGTTCAATGATCCGCAGATAAGGATTCACTTCGAAGACCTGATAATTCTTTCCCGGCTTTATTTTCATATCCAGAGTATCCAAAGGAACGTAGTTCCCACGATTCAGGATGATTTTATAGTCACCGGAGAAAATCATACCGTTATAAAACGTTCCGTCTTTTTTAACGACCATATTCTGAACAGGAGGATTATCTCCCCACCCCTGTTCGATGAAATAAACGCGGGAACCGTCCGATATCTCCTGTTGAATGAGTTCTCCGGTCTTCCGGTCTCTCAGTTCGCCGGCAAAGATTGCATCCGGCCCTTCGAGATTATCTTTTTCACAAGAGTAAAACATACTGCCTGCTACTACAACGCATAATAAAAATAGAAGCTTTTTCATATCTAATCTATATTTTAGAATATACTAATTAAGGATTCTGTACCAGACCATTAGCCCCCGTACCCGGAATACTCTTATAATACCAGCTATAATCAAAGGTCTTTGATTCAATGCCCAACGGATTGACACGTACAAATACATAATGCGCAGGATTTGTCCGCAGGTCAAGGAAAGGTACAAGTCCCTTTCTCACCCGGTTTTCAAATTCCTTATGGAAAGTTCTCCAGCGCGACAAATCCCATCTGCGTTTGTTTTCAAATGCCAGCTCGACAAAACGTTCTTTGCGAACATTCGCCTGAGTCAATGCAATGTCATCTTTGTGAGCCGCTCTTTTGCGGACCGCATTCAAAGCGTCTTGTGCAGCCTGTTTTTCAGCAGAAGTAGAGGTTGTCTTTTCGATAACAGCTTCTGCATAGTTGAGAAGAATTTCCCCATAACGGAAATCGATCCAAGGCTGTGTACCTTTACTCCATGCCTGCTCAACCGGACTTTCTATCTGCAAGAACTTCTTAAACAGGAATCCGCTGCGGGTATAATGTCCCAAAGTCGGATCGAATCCTGAATATTCCGTGCTTTTCTCCGCTCCGTAAGTATAATAGATCAGACCATCCTGTCCCTTCTCCGAAGCCTGAGTCCTATAATGATAACCGGAACCGTCAGCTTTCACCAGACCACCCTGGATAATGATCTTCGTACTTCCGAAGTTCTGTCCCGGGAATAACACCATGGCACTCAAACGGGCATCACGACCGGCAAATGCCTGGTAAGGTTTATCTATCGGGAAAGACAGGTATCGGGTGGATAAGTTAAATCCATTATAATCACTTTCATTTCCATCCACACGAGTGCTGATCGGCTTGGGTGTTCCGGTTCCGTCATCCGTATAATCTTCGAAAGAGTCGACAAAATCCAGTGTCGGATTCATACGACCGGGATAGAGATTCGGGTCGAGGATCATCTGACGGGGGCTGAACCAGACATCATAGTTATGTGCCAGAATGGTATTTGCAGCATAGGCCTTCATGAAGATAGGCTCTTTCAATCCGTCCAGACATTGGAAAGGTTGTTCAAATAACTTTTGATAGTTGGTTGTCGCTTCTTCCGGAGTAGCGGGGGAAGGTTTGTAAAGACCGAACTTACCACTATTCATGATTTCCTGTGAAGCTGATATACATTCATCATAATAATGATCAGCCGATATAACTTCTATACCTACCAGCTTCTGGTCAACAGCCGGACCAGAGAAAGAGACATAAGGCTGATGAGTAAACTTGGCAACGGAAGCTGCATACAGAGCTGCTCTTGACTTCAGTGCCAATGCTACCCATTTGTTCGCTCTCAGCACATCATTTTCATTCGCATCTCCAAAAAGCGATACTGCCTGGTCACATTCTTCCAAGACAAAGTCCCAAGTATCTTTCTCCGTATTTCTGGGGACACGCAGTTCTTCGATATTACCGTTATACTCCTGCGGTTCTTTAATGATAGGTACCCCACCGTATCTTTTGGCTAAGGCAAAATAGGTATAAGCTCTCAGGAAATGAGTTTCCGCATTGATCTCATTCTTTTGCTGTTCGGTAATACTGGTCAATGTAGGAATAGTAACCAACAGACTGTTTAAATCACGAATGAGTTTATAACCGTCTTCCCAATAATCGAACCACTCTTCTCCAAAGTCATTGTACTCCGGATGGATAGCCTCATCACAGAAATGAGCAGCCATAAAACCGGCATTATTCACATCCGTACCGACTCCCACATTGAAGCCGCGATTCGGTGAATAGGTAAAATCTTCGATAGGCAAACGACCGTACAGATTGGCCATATGTGCCTGTACTCCTTCCGGAGTAGAGAACAATTCATCCGCCGGAATTTTATTCTTCGGATCGATATCAAGCAAATCGCTACATCCGCCCAGCAGGAACATAGCTCCCAATAATAAATAACTATATATTTTCATAATCATCTTCTTTAAAAGTTCAAGGTCAATCCAAAGTTAAAGCTCTTATTCAGAGGATAATTCAAGCCGGCACTATAGTCTCCTTCAATCTTTTCCGGATCGAATGCCTTTACAAACGGGTCACAGACAGTAAACAGGTTATTTCCGTTCGCATAGATTCTTAAACTACCGATACCCAGTTTATGCATCAGTCGGGGACTGAAGGTGTAGCCGATCTCAATTGTTTTCAGTCTCAGATAAGAAGCGTTCTTACGCCATATCTGCGAATCCCTCGTATAGAACGATCCCATGTCCTGCTCCAGACGGATGGCCGGCCATTCTCCCGGTATCCATTCACTGTTCGCATCATACGGGTCGGACAGATGCCAACGGTCGTAGAAGTATTCGGGGGTATTGCCACCCTTGAAACAGAGCATCTTTGCGTATACCTCGTCAAACTGCACCGTGTACAGGGCAGAACCTTGAAAAAGAGCATAGAAGTCGAAGTTCTTCCAGGATGCTTCCACATTGAAACCATAGTGAATCAACGGGCTGCCGGACCAGAATAAAGGGGTCTTGTCCAGATCATTCACCACTCCGTCACCGTTTACGTCTTTCAGGATGTAGTCACCGGGAAGTTCCTTGGAAGTTCCGTTATCCCCATTCTGAATCGGATATGTATTAATCTCTTCAAAGTTCTGTAAACGTCCTTCCGTCTGATACCCCCAGATAAAATCTCCCCAGCGGTTGGATGACTGGTTTCTCCATCTTTCCATACTGCTCTTGTAAGGACCGCTCTCTATATAACGGCGTTGGGTACGCGCCAAGTTAAAGTTACCGGATACACTGTAGTGGAAATCACCGATTTTGTTGGTATGAGTCAATGTAAATTCAATACCCCTCGTACGGTCGCCGTTCAGGTTTTCCTGTGGCAACTTGGAACCGAACGTATTGGGAAGAGAACCGTAACGGTCGGCCAACAGGCCGCTGCGGTCACGCTGATAAATATCAAACTCTACTGCGATCAGCCGGTTAAAGATTGAAAAGTCAATACCAATATTATACATATTCACTTTAATCCAGGTCAGATTCTTATTGATCATCACAGGAGAAGCTACTCCATTGGTATAATTTCCCTGGCTGAATACATATCCGCCACTGTTCAACGTGTAACCGGAGAAGTATTGGAACGGATCACCGGCATCTTGCCCCGAACGACCGGCAGAGAAACGAAGTTTCAGATTATCGACAAACTTGAAGTTGTCTTTGATAAAGCTCTCTTCCGAAATTCTCCATCCTACGGAAGCGGACGGAAAGAATGCCCATCTGCTGCCCGGAGCATATCGATAAGAACCGTCGTATCTGCAAGCAAGCTCTGCCAGATATTTGCCTTTATAATCATAGGTCAGACGCCCGATATGAGAA
>OGCW01000873.1_pt1 | contig 13511 bp, 7 predicted proteins | sample 1570231 | NCBI WGS metagenome assembly OGCW01 (sample SAMEA2582168, study PRJEB24529) | metagenome | biome: Human gut stool | place: China | collected 2011 | reverse complement strand
AGCAACTCTCTGTACCCGATTCAGCTTTGTTACTCCCAAGTCTCAGCTGCGGATTTCCACCGTCGGATTGAAACCCGTCTACACGCCCTATGCACCGATTCAGTGCCAACTTCGCGTTACTGACGCGGCAGGACGGCCGATAGAAACGAATCTTTCCGTTTCTATTCGCGATGCGGTGCGTTCTGACTATCTGGAGTGTGACAATAATATCTATACGGATTTATTGCTAACTTCCGATTTAAAGGGATATATTCATCAACCGGGTTATTATTTTGCAGGCACTTCTCTCCAGAAACAGGCTGAACTGGATATACTGCTCATGGTTCATGGTTGGCGCAAATATGATATGAGCCAATTGATCGGTACTAAGTCTTTCTCACCACTTCAAACTCCTGAAACAAAGCTGATTCTTCATGGTCAGGTAAAATCTCTTGTACAGAAGAATGAGTTGAAGGATATCGCCGTGAGTGTAATGGCAAAAACAGACTCTGTGATTATTGCCGGAAGCACAGTGACGAACGGGCAAGGCCATTTCGAAATACCGGTAGAAGATTTTGAAAATACGATGGAAGCTATCTTTCAAACAAAAAGAGGAGGGAAAGACAGGAAGAAAATGGCTTCAATTCTGATTGACCGTAATTTTAGTCCCAACCTCCGTTCTTATGAATATACCGAATGGAATCCTCAATGGAAAGATGTCAGCAAATGGATACAGAACACTCAACAGACTGACTCGCTCTATTTGGACTCTATCCGGCAAGTAGATAATCTTCATCTGCTGAATACGGTTGAGGTAGTAGCGAAACGAAGGAAAAATGCCACTATGGAGACTCATATCTACCAGCAAAGTCTGGATGCTTACTATGATATCCGCCAGTCTGTAGACCGGCTGCGGGACGAAGGGAAGGAAATCTATACCTTACCGGAGTTGTTTGAAAAGCTAACTCCTTTCTTCCGATGGAACAAGCAGGACGACACATACAGCTACAAGCAGAAACCAATCTGTTTTTTTCTGGGAGGCCGTATGTTGACGTCTATCGAGGCAACATCCATAATGACCGAAGTAGATGGGCTGCAATCCATTTATATCTGTGAAGGGGCAAATGCATTCAGTGCCGGAGCGTTTAAAGACGCTCAAGTTTCATCTCTGGAAAATGGGCCTCGCGACTTCGATCACGAAGAGAGAGTGAACGTGACCGAACTCAGTAAGTATGCGGTGTTTTATCTTACAGCATTGCCCTTGCGGGATATTGCCAACAAGCAGCAACAGGCTGCACGGGGTACCCGCCAGACGATCATTCAGGGATATAACCGCCCGTTGGAGTTTTACTCTCCTATTTATAAGGATACAGATGCATTTCCCCCAGTCCAACCAGATCAAAGGCGGACTCTTTACTGGAATTCTTCTGTCCGGACAGACAGTGAGGGGAAAGCAACCATCGAATGTTATAACAGTAATTACTCTGCTCCATTAATTATTAGTGCAGAAACAATCAGCAATGGAGTCACCGGTACGCTGACTTATTCTACTTTGGAACATCAGTAGCCGGTTGAGTCCGTCATTGCGGTTAAAAGTATCTTTAGTACTACAACAATGTCTGAACTCTTGGGCAATCAAGAATTAAGGAATTACGAGCAAAGAGGCTTCATGATTAATGTCATGAAACCTCTTTATTATATTTACATATCTTTCAATCCCAGAACTTGTGTCTCAATATCATATTTAGACATTTCTTTTTGTTTTAAATGTTCCACTTTCTCCATGAAAACAGTATGGCTATAGTTGTTCTCAGGAACTCGTTTAACTTCAGCAATAAGAGCTTTCTTACCACTGGATTTAAGAGCAACAATATCTATTTCATAAGAATTTATTCGTTGTTTGCCAATAGAACTTTTTGTTTCCCACCAAGAGCCTATTTCCTTGAAACCTCCGGTTTCTGCCAGTTTCTGTTTGAAGTATTTCTCTAACACCCTACCCGAATAGGTCGGATAATCAGCTTTTGCTAATTGTCTCAGATCATCAAAATTTTGTAATTCAATATAAGAGCGATTCTGCTCAATATATTTAAACCAGAAATTCAAGAAATTATCACCAATAACATATCGTACATTTTTCTTAGTTCCGGGTTTTGCAAAAATAGGACGTTCCCGGGTTATTAAATTGTATACATTCTCCAGTTTGCTTAAATAACCTCCGATAGCTGTACCGCCCAATGCCGATTCTATCTCGCCTTGCGTATAATGCCCGTTGGCGATTTCTGACAAAATGGAAAAATAGGTACCATAGTTTTTTCCAAACTCAGTTATCAACAAATTACGTCCTTCATCTATAAACAAGGAGTTTTCCGAAAAGACAAAGTCATACATCTTATCTATAGTAAGCGCTTGGTTATCACAAAACAACTCTACATATTTAGGGATTCCTCCTGTCAATGTGTATAAAGCTAATAAGTCATCATTACTATATCCGGAAGCGAGATCCTCCATTATTTGTTTCAGGACACCGATCTTAAAAGCACGCAGACATAAAATATTGTCAGCACGCCCAAATAGGGGTTCATTATGATCAGTGAATATTTTCTGCATTAAGGAGTACACAGAACCACTGATGACCAAATTTATTTTAGTTTCTTGTTTATACTCATCCCAAAGATTCTGCATATCACTAAAGACGTCAGGTCGGATATTATAAAACTCTTGAAATTCATCTATGACAATATTAAAAGCACGTGTTTTACCAACTTCAAAAAGATATTGCATCAAATTGGTAAAAGTAGGTATTCCTTCAGGAACGAATATGGATAGAGTTTCACGTACTATCTTTACAAAATCAGTAACTAATATGCTTTCAGCTTTTCTTCCAATGAATAAATAAACTGTAGGCGTTCCTTTCAAAGCCTCCTTTATGAGACTGGTTTTACCAATGCGTCTACGTCCTGTGACCACAATCATTCTGGAGTTTTGAGTGAATGCAAGCTCTTGCACACGTTTTAATTCCGCAACTTCTTTTTCTCTATTATAGAATTTCATAATGATGATTTGTTTTCTCAACGGCCATTGACTCAACCGCTGTTGCGAAAATACAAAATAAATTGAGAACAATCAATTTTAGCATGCAAATTATGAATGTTTCATCCTATATTATAATTCTTTAAGTAATGCAGATTAAGTTTCTAATTCCGTTATAACATATCTTTCTATATGTCCAAACATTTTTATAACATGGGGGTATATGAATCGGATTAGAGGAGATAATGCAAATTTGTTGACATAGTACTATTGATAAATAGCATAAAGATTGAGTTAGAACAACACAAATACAATACGTTACCGAATTAAACCGTTGATAATATGCCGTTTACAACCTTGCTATACGGTTTGGACAGGACCCGGAAAATCAGCTTTGTACAGATGATTTTGCAGGCCATTGGGCTCATAATGCCAATCTTTCAATAAAAGCGATTATGGGTGTAGCCGGATATAGTGAAATAGCCCGTATACTCGGATTAAACAGTGTAGCAGAAAGATACGCTGACATAGCTAAAAAAATGGCGATGAAATGGGAAGAAATGGCAAATGAAGGTGACCATTATCGCCTCGCTTTCGACCGCAATAATACCTGGAGTCAAAAGTATAATATTATCTGGGATAAGATGTGGAATTTGAATATATTCCCTAATAATGTAATCAGTAAAGAAATCAACTACTATCTGACAAAGCAGAATCTATATGGATTGCCATTAGATTCCCGCAGAGATTACACAAAATCCGACTGGATTATGTGGACAGCAGCCATGTCTCCAAACCGTGAAATTTTTGAGAAGTTTGTAGATCCTCTTTATAAATACATCAATGAAACTACTTCACGTGTGCCTATCAGTGACTGGCATGATACCAAAACTGGCAGAATGACCGGATTTAAGGCACGTTCTGTAATTGGAGGATATTGGATACAAGTGTTAATGGATAAGATGAATCATTAAAAATATGGACAATAAGTTGAAAGAATACTTTTTCGCATGGATGAATCATTTCAGCATAATACAACAAGAGATAAGTAATGAACCAACAATATAATATTTTATTAATCATTAATTTTTTACGTATGAAAAAAAACAAAATCATGAAAGACTACTGGCGGGTATGCTGGATGGCATTACTGCTAGTTGCTCTATTCTTCGGAAGTTGTAGTGATGACAATGACAGCAACGGAGATTCAGACAATGCAGCATTTGATCCGAATATTCCGGTTCAAGTAAGTGGTATCAATCCGACTACGGGGGGATTCGGGCAGCGATTAGTTATATCAGGAGAAAATTTTGGTAATGATCCGTCTATTGTGAATGTCTTTGTTGGTGGAAAAAAAGCTATCGTAATCAATGTGAAAAATCATTCTATCTACTGTTTGGTACCTTCACAGGCTTATTCCGGAGAAATCGAAGTACAAATATCCAATGGCGACAATCCGGTAGTATCTACTATCGCAGAGGCCAAGTTCGAATATGTGCGAAAACAGTTAGTGAGTACATTATGTGGTTCGCGTAGAGATGACGGCGGATACGATACAAAAGATGGTCCATTTAATGATTGTGGTGCATTTGGTTCCCCCAACTGGTTAGAATTTGACCCTAAATATCCCCACTTAGTGTACGTTGCAGCCGATAGAGGTGCAGGTGATGAAAATGAAGGAAACGGTAATATGCGTATTCTCGACCTCAAAAACCAATATGTAGGAACGGCTCTTACAGAAGGTGACATGGGAGGTACTAACCGCGGACGTGCACTTGCCTTTTTTGATGAAAATCACATGGCTGTGGCAGTTGACCAAGGAGACGAATTGAGAGCAGCTGTATATGGTTTTACACGTAATAGAGAAGCCCCTGAGGGCGATGAGCGCAATTATAAAATGTGGGGAAACAGATTAGCGTTGGTTAATTTCAAAGCTTGTAATACAGTAACTTTTCATCCGGTAGATGGTGATATGTACTTTAATAGTTGGGATAAGGGGCAATTCTTCAAAGTAGAGAAGCAACAAATTCAAGAAATTTTCGACGGTACACGTACAACTCCTGCTGATAAAGAAGTACTTTTTCAAATGGATAATGGATGGGAATATAATATCCGTATACATCCGACAGGGAATTATGCTTATATTGTGTCTATTAACAAACACTATATTCAGCGCACAAATTATGATTGGGCAAGTAAACGATTTGTCACTCCCTTCATTGTAGCGGGAACAGCAGAAAGAGCTGCTTATGTAGACGGAATTGGAACAAGCGCACGTTTTAATACTCCTTATCAAGGAGTTTTCGTAAAGAACCCAGAGTATGCAGGACAAGAAGATGAATACGATTTTATTCTTTGTGATAAGATGGGGCAATGTATCCGTAAAATTACCCCACAAGGAAAGGTCTCAACATTTGCCGGTCGCGGAAGCGCCAGTCTGAATGGTAACCCATGGGGATATGTAGATGGAGATTTACGTCAAGAGGCCCGTTTCGACCGCCCGAAAGGTATAGCTTACGATGAAGCAACCGATACATATTACATCGGCGATGGTTCCAATCGTCGTATCCGTAAGATTGCTTACGAAGGAGAAGAATAACTAATGATTAAAACGCACATGAATAATATGAAAAAATATTTATCATTATGTATCATGCTGTTGTGCCTTTGTTCAACGGTTATGGCGCAGCAAGAAAAAGTTGTTGTGAAAGGTGTTGTTACAGACGAAGCCAAAGAGCCGTTGATCGGTGTGAATGTTACCGTGAAGGACATGCCCGGTTTAGGTTCAATCACAGACATGAACGGTCATTACTCCATAACCATGGAACCTTACCGCCAGTTAGTGTTCACTTATATTGGTTATGAATCGAAAGAAGTAATGGTTAAAGAACAACGTACAATAAACGTTGTTATGAAAGAAAGCGTGACAAGAGCAGTAGATGAAGTCGTTATTACTGGTACGGGAGTTCAGAGAAAACTAACACAGACAGGTGCTATTACAACGGTAGATGTTGGTGAGCTGAAACGTAATCCATCTTCCAGCATTGTCAATGCACTGGCAGGTAATGTACCGGGTATTATGGCGCGTCAGACTTCCGGACAGCCAGGTAAAAATATATCTGAGTTCTGGATTCGCGGTATATCTACGTTTGGTGCCAACTCATCTGCTTATGTATTAGTTGATGGTTTCGAACGCAGTATGGATGAAATCAATATCGAAGACATCGAAACGTTTACTGTATTAAAAGATGCTTCGGCTACTGCTATTTATGGTTCGAAAGGTGCTAATGGTGTAGTATTGATTACTACTAAACGCGGAAAAGCCGGTAAAATCAAAATTGATGCTAAAGTAGAAACAACCTATAATACGAGGACTGTAACTCCAAAGTTCGAAGACGGATTTACTTATGCCAGCTTGATGAACGAATCGCGAATTACCCGTAACAACGAGGCTGTATATAAACCAGAAGAGTTGGACATCTTACGTTTAGGCTTGGATACGGATCTTTATCCGAATGTGGATTGGATGGACATGTTACTCAAAGACGGTGCGTGGAGTAACCGTATTAACTTAAATATGAGTGGAGGTGGAACAACAGCCCGTTATTTTGTTTCTGCTAGCTATGTGAAAGAAGATGGTATGTATAATACAGATGAATCTTTGAAAGATGATTATAATACCAATGCAGCTTACCATCGTTGGAACTACCGCTTGAATACCGATATTGACATTACAAAAACAACCTTATTGAAAGTCGGTGTAGCAGGATTCTTATCCAAACGTAATAGTCCGGGATTAGGTGACGGTGATGTTTGGGGTGAACTTTTCGGATATAATCCAATTAAGACCCCTGTTATGTATTCCAACGGATATATACCAGCTATTGGATCCGGCAATAAAACAAACCCATGGGTAGCTGCAACCCAAACTGGATTCAATGAAAATTGGACAAATAATATTGAAACAAATATTTCTTTGGAACAAAATTTTGATTTCATAACTAAAGGATTAAAGTTCGTTGGGCGTTTTGGCTATGACAGCAACAACCAAAATACGATCCGTCGTCTGAAGTGGCCAGAACAATGGTTGGCAGAACGTGCCAGAGATCCGGAAACTGGTGAATTAAGATGGAAGAAGATCAGTGGTTCTCAGAACATGAAACAGGAAAGCAGTTCTAGCGGTAATCGTCGGGAATTCCTAGACATGATGCTAAACTGGGATCGTTCTTTTGGAGCTCATCACCCTAGCGCTACTATAAAGTATACACAAGACTCTTACATTCAGACACAGAATTTAGGAGAAGATTTGAAGACTGGTATTAACAAACGTAATCAGGATTTGGCCGGACGTGTAGCTTACAATTGGAATTATCGTTATTTTATTGATTTTAATTTTGGCTATAATGGAAGTGAAAACTTTGCCAAAGGCGACCGTTTTGGTTTTTTCCCTGCTTTTTCTCTTGCATGGAATATTGCGGAAGAACCGTTTATCAAAAAACATTTGAAATGGATGAATATGTTTAAAGTTCGCTTCTCTTATGGTAAAGTAGGTAATGATAATGTCGGAACGCGATTCCCCTATCTTTATACTATTGCAGACCGTTATAAAAACGGGGATAATGAGATTATTTATGGAGGATACGATTGGGCACAATATCCTTCAAGTTATTCGTTTGGTGGTTTAGGATTTGCAGATGTAGCCTCCAATGGTATCACTTGGGAGGTTGCTGAAAAGAATGACTTAGGTATAGACCTTGCATTGTTTAATGATAAATTTACTGCAACGATCGACTATTTCGATGAAAAACGTACCGGAATTTATATGGTTCGTAACTACTTACCTCAGATTGTCGGTTTGAACGGGCATAATCCGGCAGCAAATGTAGGTGCTGTAAGTTCTAAAGGTTTCGATGGACACTTCTCATACAAACAGAGAATCAATGACGTGAACTTAACTGTACGTGGCAATATCACTTATAGTAAAAATGAAGTACTGGAAAGAGATGAGGAGAATAATGTATATGCCTATCAGATGCAAAGAGGCTATCGTGTGGACCAATGCAAGGGATTAATCGCAGAAGGATTATTCAAAGATTACGATGATATCCGCAATAGCCCGACACAAAGTTGGGGAAAGGTACAACCGGGAGATATCAAGTATAGAGATGTTAACGGTGATGGTGTGATCAATGATGGAGACCAGGTAGCTATCGGTGCAACTAGCCGCCCAAATCTGATTTATGGTTTAGGTGCATCTGCCTCTTGGAAAGGTTTAGATGTGAATGTCCACTTTCAAGGAGCAGGTAAATCAACATTTTTCACTTATGGCAAGTGTGTATGGGCCTTTACAGAAGGCGAATGGGGAAATATTTTTAAAGGTATGCTGGACAACCGATGGGTAGATGCTGATACAGCTGAAACATTAGGTATTCCTGCCAATGAAAATCCTAATGCTTCGTATCCACGTTTGAGCTACCAAGGTGACAATGCCAGCAATAATAACTACCGAAACTCTACTTTCTGGTTGAAAAATGGTCGTTACCTTCGACTAAAAACAATTGATGTTGGTTATACACTCCCCAAATCAATTGTTAACAAGATGCACTTTAATAATATCCGTATTTTTTTGGTAGGAACAAATCTCTTGACATGGTCTAGTTTCAAGACTTGGGATCCTGAAATGGGCGATCCCAGAGGTGAATCATATCCGTTAACAAAATCGATAACTATGGGTATAAGTGTTAATTTATAAAATAATAAACAACATGAAGAAAAAACTATATATTCTATTGATATCAGTTTTAGGGTTAAGCATACAATCCTGTTCTGACTATTTAGACTCTGACTATATTTTTAGAGATCGGGAAACCATCGAAAAAGTTTTTACGGACAGAGATAAAACAGAAGCCTGGTTAGCAAATGCGTTCAGTTATCTAAGCGATGCTTGTGCTGATGTTTGTAACAAAAGAGTCACTCCACATTGTTTTGCGGATGATATGTATTACGGTGATGATGACGGTTCCATACAAGAATCCAAAGAGGGTGAATTGTCATATAATGAATTTAAAGAAGGATTGTATGATGAGAATACTAAACAAGGTATGTGGGAAAGATGTTATCAGGGAATCCGACAAGCTACTATTTTTATTCAGTATGTCGACATGAACGATAAATTTGAAAGTGAAGCCGAACGGCTTGACTATAAAGCACAAGCCCGCTTTGTCAGAGCTTACTACTATTGGTTATTGCTTCGTAGATATGGTCCGGTACCTTTATTGCCAGATAACGGACTTGATTATGACGCATCCTACGATGAACTGGCTACTCCACGTGCACCTTATGAGGAGATTGCTGATTATATCAGTCAGGAAATGGCTTTGGCAGCTAAGGATCTGGCTCTAACAAGAGGTCAGAATTCTGCTGCCCGCCCAACTCGTGGAGCAGCTTTATCTGCTCGTGCACTAGCGTTGATTTATGCTGCCAGCCCACTAGCTAATGGTAACAATGATGAATTCGCCCAACTATTGGTAGATGACAAAGGCAATCGCTTGCTTTCTCCTGAATATAGCGAAGAAAAATGGGCAAAAGCTGCTGCTGCCGCTAAAGATGTCATGGATTTAGGGGTATATGAGTTATATACGGCTGATAGACGTACAACAGATTCGCCAGCGGAACCGGCAACAATCAATCCCCCATATCATGAAGTATATAGCAATGCCAATTATCCAGAAGGTTGGAAAGACATTGACCCGTTCGAATCTTACCGTTCTGTATTCAATGGTCAAATAGATATATTAAGTAATCCTGAATTAATTTTTAGCCGGGGTAGAAATATTGGAGGGCAAAGTATCAGGGATATGGTGGTTCACCAGTTACCACTTACCGCTACCGGATGGAATACAAGTGGGCTGACTCAAAAGATTGTGGATGCTTACTATATGAACGACGGAAGCAATTGTCCGGGTATGAACTCTGAATATGCGAATGTACCAGAATATAATAAAAATCATCGTTTAGACACTCGTCCGCGTGCTACAGGTTTCACGACTACTGCAGAAGAACATAAACCACTTGCTGCCGGAGTTTCCTTGCAATATGCCGACCGAGAACCACGCTTCTATGCTTCAGTTGCATATAACGGAGCTTATTGGTATTTAGGTAATGAAAAAGAAATTGCAGATAGAAATAAACAAATATTCTATTATCGCGGAAAAAGGGATGGATATAATGCAGGTATGTTTTGGTTGCGCACGGGTATAGGAGTGATGAAGTATGTGCATCCCGATGACACCTATCAAAATAACAGTATCGACAACCTTCGATATAAGCCGGAGCCGGCAATTCGCTATGCGGACATTTTGTTGATGTATGCTGAAGCTATCAATGAAGTGAGTGAAGGTACATATGATATTCCATCTTGGGATGGAGCTAAGACTCATTCCATTCATCGTTCAGTTGCCGAAATGAGAAAAGGAATTAAGCCTGTACGTATGCGTGCCGGTGTACCCGATTTCGATAACAATATATATGCAGACAAGGATGTTTTTCGTATTTATCTGAAACGCGAACGACAAATAGAGTTGATGGGGGAAGGAAAGCGTTACTATGATATCCGCCGTTGGAAAGATGCACGGGTAGAAGAGGCAATGCCCGTTTACGGTTGCAATACACTTATGACAGAATCGGATCGCGAAATGTTCCATACACCGATTGCTGTTTGGAATTTGTCTGCTACGTTCTCTGATAAAATGTGGTTTTGGCCGATTTCACATGGCGAATTGAAACGTAATAAGCGCCTGACTCAGAATCCAGGCTGGACGTACAATGATTAATCTTAAACATGGTAATAAATATGAAAGGAATATATACTTTACTATTTTCACTAATTGTATTAGTGATGTTCAGTGCCTGTAATGACGAATGGAAAGAGGAGCAGTTTGAGCACTATATTTCATTCAAAGCACCGATTAACAGCAATGGGGTAACTAGAATTAACCTGTCTTATAGCGAAACGGGAAAAACAACCTATAGATTGCCTATCCTTGTCAGCGGATCGACTAAAAACGATCGCGATATAACCGTAAAAATTGGGATTGACGCGGATACCTTGCGAACACTAAACATAGCTCGCTTTTCCAGTCGCGAAGACCTTTGGTATAGGGAAATGCCCTCTAAACATTACTCTTTCCCTGAAACCGTGCAGATTAAAGCTGGAGAAAATGTAGGCTATCTTGATATAGAGTTTGATCTGACTGGACTGGATTTAGTTGATAAGTGGGTATTACCGCTGACAATTGAAGACGCCCCAAATGGTGAATACAAACCGAATTATCGTAAGCATTATCGTAAAGCATTACTCCGCGTCATGCCTTTTAATGATTATTCGGGTACATACGGTGGTACTAACTTACAAGGCAAGTTGGTAGATGCAGGTGCAGGAGAAAATGAGCCATTGGTGAAAAGTGAAATAGTAACTTATGCTATTGATGATGAAACTATATTCTTCTATGCAGGTACAATTGACGAAAGCCGACAGGACCGTAGAAACTACAAAATCATAGCCCATTTTGTTCCGAATACTAACATTGTGGAGTTGACAAGTGATAACTCCGAAAACAATGGTTTTAAAATAAATACCCGAGCTAGTAGTTATATCGAAGAAGAGATGGATGCTGTCCGCCCTTATTTATTGAGACGTACCGTTATGATTCGTGATGTTGACTATGAATTTGAAGATTATACTTTAGCGCCGGGAGCCAGAATAAAGTTTCGGTTTGAAGGTACTATCTCCATGCAGCGCAACATTAATACTCAGATACCTGATAAAGACCAGGCTATTGAATGGGACTAATACGATGCTAATTTAAAAAAAAGAAGGGAAGGAAACTTTAACCTTGAAGTTACCTTCCCTTTTTATTCTAATACTATCTTTAACATGACCGAGATTCTGCAGACACTCAAGGAATATATTCCTATATCTTTGGAGGAAATGAGTGGCATAAAGCTGATGAACCGTACTGATACCAAATATGTCACCTCTTACCAAATGTTAAAAGAGATACTTCTTGTTGCCAGACATGATTACCGCATTCAAGAAGTGAACGGTGAATGTAATATTGCTTATCATACAATCTACTTAGACACACCAGATCGTGATATGTATGTAACTCATCAGAATGGACGTATCGTACGAGAGAAAATTCGCATACGCACGTACATAAACTCAGATCTCACATTTTTGGAAGTAAAAAATAGAAATAATAAAGGAAGAACAGACAAGAGGAGAATCCGCATCGGGAGTATTGAAAGTATCAAAGAAGACGGCGGGGATGCATTTTTACGTCAACATGCATGGTATGATCAATCACAACTTCTGCCTTTGCTTGAAAACTCATTTCACCGTGTCACACTTGTTAACAATCATAAAACCGAACGCCTCACAATTGATACAGGAGTTAAATTCCGTTGCTTACAAAGCGGAAAAATATCAAGTTTGGATAACATTGTTATCATTGAACTAAAACAAGATGGACACAATTCTTCACCTATAAAAGAGATACTACGCAAACTACATATACAATCTTCCGGATTTTCCAAATATTGTATAGGATCAGCACTTACAGTGTCACATTTAAAATGCAATCGGCTGAAACCAAAGTTGCGCATGCTTAATAAAATAGGAGTATATTAATTATCAATATAAAAACATACTTATGGATGAATTAGAATTTCTTGATATAATAGAGTCTCCATTAATAGACGGTGGTGACTTTTTTCAGTTACTGCTGCGCTTTGGCTTCAATTTCTTGGTAACAGGCATTATCATCCATCTTTTCTATTATCCAAAGAGCAAACGGAGAGATTATCACTTCACCTTCACATTAATAAGTATCAGTATTTTCTTGATGATATTTCTGTTGGGTAGTGTAAAGCTAAAGGTAGGATTTGCTCTCGGCTTATTTGCTATTTTCGGTATTATCCGTTATCGGACTGAGTCCATGCCTGTACGAGAGATGACTTACCTGGTTTTCATTATCGGCATATCAGTAATAAACGCCTTGGGCGTGGAAGTAAACTATGGTGGACTAATAGGAGCTAATTTGCTGTTTGTATTATGTATTTGGTTGTGTGAAAGTAATCGATGGCTAAAGCATGTTTCATGTAAACTGATACTCTATGATCGTATCGAACTTATCAAGTCCTCGTGTGAACAAGAACTGATCGCAGATATTAAAGCGCGTACCGGACTGAAAATTATTCGGGTGGAAGTTGGATACATTGACTTTCTTCGCGATGCCGCTATGCTTAAAATCTATTATGAACCGATGACAAATGAGATAAATACAATTGATACATTAACCAAAATACCACGTGAAAATGAATAAGAAACTTTTTTTGGCAGGTTTGTTTTGTCTTGTATCTTTTGCTTTACAAGCACAAAAAGACGATTTGGGTCTATGGACTAGTGTGGGGATGGAAAAAAGATTATTGCGGGATTTTGA
>OGCW01000864.1_pt1 | contig 13586 bp, 9 predicted proteins | sample 1570231 | NCBI WGS metagenome assembly OGCW01 (sample SAMEA2582168, study PRJEB24529) | metagenome | biome: Human gut stool | place: China | collected 2011 | reverse complement strand
AGTATAGGGGGATTTCAAATTTTTTCATATTCAGCTCATTATAAAGTACTTACTTATTACACGTCTTTTTTGTTTTCTAAAAATGACTAATATTTATTTGTAAAATATCCATCTAAATATCCCCAGAATCTTTCACGATCTTTACTTGAGATGGGAATATCATGATAGGTTGTTGCTAGCATAATCATTCTAGCTAAATCTGTTTCTATTGGAGTAGCGTATTTACGTTGTTCAGTAATTTTTGAAACACCAATCAAATCAGTGATAGGTACTTTAAAGAAGTCAGAGAGCTTTATTAGCTCATTAATTGATAGTCTACGTGTGCCATTTTCCAACTTTATGATAGCATCTCGGCCAACTCCAAGCTCATGTGCTAATGTAATTTGGTTGACTTTGTACTTCTTTCGAAGAGAAATAATGTTGTCTTTTAGCACTTTATCAGTTTTAGTTAATTCCATCTGTCTTTCAACTCCTTTATATATTAGGCTTTATTTTAATTCTACTAACTTGTTATAGAAAAATCAAATTTTGCGCTAAAAGTCAATATATTGGTTAAAAGTAAAATTCTACTAACACGCTAAAGAAAAAATAAAAAATGTTGAAAAAGTCAACATAATAACAGTTGACAAAAGATAAAAACAGTTGTACACTAAGCTTGTAAAGTTAAGAAATTTTTAAAGTATGTTTTATGTTGGTTTTGATAAGGGTTTTATTAAAAGGAGGAAATCTCTTATGAAAAATAAAGTTTTAACTACAACAATTGCAACGGGATTAATGGCAGCAGGTGTTCTAACAACACAGAATCCTGCAAGCGCAAAGGCGGACACAGTTCCAACGGGGGATAATACTACTAGTGAAGTAGCTACTCAAGAAAGTGATGCTAAAACTATTGCTCAAGATAATGTGAACACAGCTCAAACTAATTTAGACAAATCTAAAGCGGATACACAAAGTACAAGCGATAGTTTACAACAAGCTAAAGTAAATGAAACAGTGGCACAAAAAGCAGTAGACGAACAAACAAATAAAGTTGCTGATGCTCAAAATAACGTTGATAAAGCACAAGCTGATGTAACAACAGCTCAAAATGAATTAACAGCAGCTCAAGAAAATGCTAAAAACGCAACGGAAACTAATATTCAAGCTGCTAAGGATAATGTAGTAACTCAAGAACAAAATGTAGCAACAGCTCAAGATCAAGCAAAACAAGCTAATGATGCTGTTACAGAACAAACAAATAAAGTTACTGATGCACAAAAAGCAGTAAATGATGCACAAAACAATACTTCTGCAGCACAAACTAATGTAAATACAGCTCAAAAGGCAGTTGATGATGCAAAAGTAGCTATGGATCCAGCTAATGTACAAGCTACTGTTGATGCGGCTAACAAAGCTGAAGCTCAAGTAAACCAAGATAAACAAGACGTAGCTAAGGCACAAACAAATTTAGATAATGCTAAAGCTGCAGATGCAACACGTCAAACAAATATTGATAATGTTCAAAAAGCAGTAGATACAGCAAAATCAAATGTTGATTTCTCTACAAAACAAGCTCAAGAAATGAAAGATCAACTTAACAAGTATCAAGGAATTAAAGATGCAGCACAAAAAGAAGTTGATGGTCTAAATGATAAGTTAGCTAATGTAAATACCATTACAATTAGTGACGTTGAAGCTTATAAAAAAGCTTTTAACGACTGGTATACAGGTAGTAAACGTGGAGAAAACTGGACTGAAGAAGATAAGAATTTCTTAAATGATTTTATGAATTCAAATACATATAAAGGCAATGCAGCTGATAAAAATATAGCAGTAGATATAAACCACTTAACAGCTGATCAAATAAAAGAATTGTCTTTATTCTCAGCTGATTTGTTAAATCAAGTAAGAAATCAGTTAGGACTTCCAAAAGTTATTGTTACAGAAGGGTCTTTGAAATTAGCTAAAGATGTTACAGACAACTATGTCAGTGATAATTGGGATAAATTCGATCACGATGTAGATGGAATATCTCGTGCTGCTGAAGAAAATGGATTATTAGCTGGTGGAAACTTTTATGAAGATGCTATATTCTCTTCTGATTTTTCTGAAGCATCAACAATGGACGATCTAAAGAGTATTCTTTACACAGGAATTGTTACTATGATTGGTGGTTCTGGCGACGAAATGTTACATGCTGCAGGATTATTAGGTGTTGATTTTGGTGATGATATCAGCACTGGTAAAGAACAATATTTCTCAGCTGGCACAAGTATGTTTCCAATTAAAGAAGATCAAATGTGGATCACAAAAATGGGACATTTCTTCAATGTTAGCAAGGATTATATTAGAGATTCTTCTAAATTTTCAACAACTGAAGTCCCTGGTACTTCAACCGAAGATTTAGTAACTCAATTAAATACAGCAAAGGCTAAATTAGCTAGTGCAACTGATGCCTTGAATAAAGCTAAAGATGCTGATTTACAAGCGCAACAAATTTTATCTAAGAATAAAGCTGAATTAACAACTGCTCAAGATAATTTAACAAAAGCTCAAAATGTACCAGTTCAAACAGCAACAGCTCAAAAGGCTTTAACAGATGCACAAAATAAATTAACTGCAGATACTGAGATTAATGAAGATGCACAAGCTAAAAAAGCAGCTGCATTAGGTGATGAAGCAGCTAAACAAAAAGTCTTAGATCAAGCAAATGCAAACTTGGTAACAGCACAAAAAGTTCTAATAGATGCACAAGCTAAACAAAAAGAAGCTGAAAATAATCTCTCAGCTGAAAAATCTAAATTAGCAAGTTTACAACAAGCAGCAGAAGAAAATGTACAAGCTGTCAAAGATGCACAAGCAACATTAGATGATGCTAAGAATAAACTAGCAGCATTAGAGAATGCACCATTGTTAGTAAAAGCAGCTGAAGATAAGTTAGCAGCAGCTCAAAAGGCATTAGATCCATTAGAAAATACATTAGTTTCTGAAAAAGCTAAATTATCAGCATTGAAACAAGATTTAGCAGATGCACAAGCAGCCGTTGATCAAGCTCAAAAGAATTATGATGAAAAGTTAGCCATTCAAACTAAAGCACAAACTGATTTAGATAATGCTAAGAAAGTTCTACAAGCAATTTATGATCGTGAAGCTCTAGAAGCACAAATTGCAGCTCAAGAAAAAGCAAGAGAAGAAGCTGAGAAGAAAGCTGCAGAAGAAAAAGCACAAGCTGAAAAGAATGGTTATCATGTAGATGGTAACAAAGTAGTTGATGAAAATGGTAACCAAGTATCAAATTGGACTGTTAAAAATGGCCAAATTATTGATAACAAGGGTAAAGTAGTATCAGGACTAACTATTAATAAAGCTGGTGCTGTGGTAAACAAGACTGGTCAACAAATTAATTCTAAGAACGTAGTAGATAACCTACAAGCTAATAAACGTACTCAAGCTCCAGTTGTTCAATCTAAGGTAGCAGGTAAGACATATGTAAGCACAGTAGTGGCTCCTGAAAAAGCTAAGGCAAATGCATTACCACAAACTGGTGAAAAGCAAAGTAAGACAACTCTTGTAGGCGCAATTCTAGTTGGATTGGGTAGCTTAGTTGGATTATTTGGATTAGGTCGTAAAAAAGAATATTAATAATAAATAGGAGGGGGACAATATGGAAAAAGTATGGAATATCGTAAAGATGATTTTTGCTAGTGTAGATCGAGGGTACTTGATCAGAAGTTATATTCTAGGCTTTCTGTACATGGCAATTGTAGTTGCTCCACATACTTTTATGTATTGGCATAGAGATACAACTTGGATTACGCTATTGCTTTTTCCATTTGCCAAATTAGTTTGGGACGGAGTGATGAATACATTAATTGGAAATAACGTATTTATTTTTCCAATATGGATCATATATCTATGGAAATTTACAAAATATTACATCTTAATTAAGTGTATCTGGTTTATTTGTCCTCTCGGTATAGCTTATCTTCTATTTATTAATCGTGAGTATATTAAACAAATGTAAATAAAGCCCTGGACTTTTGTAGGTCTGGGGTTTTGTTATATAAATAAGAAAATTAAACACTTGAAAAGATTAAAGCAATTAATTAAACTTAGATATGAAAAAATAGTGTACGAAGAGAGTGGTTGTAATGTATGATGTATTTAAAATTGTAAATTGGCTGAGAGTAAGAAATAATGCTGATATGAAATTGAATGAAAATATAGAAGAATTGACACAGATGAAAGCTATGAAACTATTGTATTACATTCAAGCCGCTAGTTTAGTAGTTACCAAAAAAAGAATGTTTGATGAAGATATTGTTGCATGGAAATATGGCCCTGTAGTGGAAAAAGTTCATGAAAAATATAAAGGTCAACGTGCTATAGTAGGTGAAATTAGTGACAAAGATTTAAAAGATTATTCTGAACTTGAGGAAGATGAAGAAACATCTAGTATTTTGAATAGTATTTATGATATTTACGGTTATAGTTCTGCATACGATTTAATGCGTCAAACACATACAGAAAAGCCATGGCAAGAAACTAAGCAAAATGAAGTCATTAGTGATAAAGCCATTGAGAATTACTATGGTGAGGTTTTTGATGTTGAAAGTTAGTTCTCCATATAAAGGATATTCATTACAAGGAAAACATGAGATAAGATCTGCACATAAGGAATATTTAACATTTAATTTTTCATTTCTTTCTGACGACCCTGATCATAATCTTGATAAAAACAGTAAGACTATCAATAAAAGAGTTCGACTTAAACTATTGGAGAAAATAGCAAACTTATCTTCGAGAAATATAGTAGAAGTTCTAAATCTTCGAAGAGAAGAGGGCTTTGAGAGAATTGATGAAGATCAAGTCAGCATATCTGTTAATAAAAAATTTATCCAATCTAAAAGACATTTAGAGTGTGATGATGGATATTGGATTTTTAGGCTGAATGATCTTGGTAGAGTAATAGGTAGAAAAAATGAAAATATTTATTATCTTTTAGCTATTGATACTAAATTTGAAATGTATAGTCACGGATAATTAAAGATACAGATAAAGCCCTGGACTTTTATAGGTCTGGGGTTTTGTTATAGAATTCGTTGAAAAAGAGAGGTTTATAGATGAGTTTGAATTATTCGCAAAAATATTTAGAAGATGTGCTAGTTAGATTTACATATCATTCAACTGGTATTGAAGGAAATTCCATGACTTTAGGAGAAGTAAGATCAATATTATTAGATGGAATGATACAGACAACTGCGCAGAGAAGGTTACAAGAAATTTATGAAGTAGATAATCATAGAGCAGCATTTCATAGATTACTAATTGAGGCGGATAAACAAACACCTATAAATGAAAGTTTGATCTTAGATTTCCATAAAGATTTAACGCAGAATGTCGTTTATAATGCAGGACATTTTAAAGAATCAACAAATTATATCGGTGGTGCTGATTTTCAAACTGCTAGTCCTGAACAAGTTCCATTCTTGATTAGACAATGGTGTGACAATTTAAATTATCAGTTAGAAAATAGTAAAAATGAGAGAAAATATCTACGGGCATTATTAAGTAGTCATGTCCAGTTTGAACAATATCATCCTTTTTCTGATGGTAATGGAAGAACAGGTAGACTATTAATTAACTTTGAACTTGCTAAGAGAAATATGCCTTTCTTAGTAATCGCTAGAGAAGATAGACCTGAATATGTAAACTTTTTAGCAGATAATGATATAGACAAATTTGTTGATTATGCTGAAAATAAATTAAAAGAGGAAAAAAAGAGAAGAGATTCTTTTAATTTAGAGGCACAAAAACAAGCTGAATTTGAAAAACAACAGTTTGAAATGTTAAAGAAAAAGAAAAAAGAAAGATAAATAAATCCCATATCTCTTAAAAAGATACAGGATATAATGTCATTATAATGTTTTTAAATACTTTAATATCTTTCGATTGTCTTTAGTTTCAAGTTCTTGTATGATATGAAGATAGGTTTCTTGGGTGGTTGTAACGTTAGCATGTCCTAAGCGTTGGTGGGGTTGGTGGAGTTAATGGTACTAATTACTCTGGTTTTGCAGTTGCTCAAGTTTCAAATGGAGCAACTTTTAGATGGAGTAAAAAAGGTTATAACAATGCTGGTGATTTTTATTGGGACGAAAGCAAAAAAACTTATCTATCGTCAAAAACTGGATATGACAATACTGATTTTACAGGTGCTGGAAACGATGTTAACAGCTATTATCAATGGGCAATGTCTACTGATTTGTATGGTATGGCTAAGACATTAACTCCACCAACCCCACCAACGGTTAAGTATAATCATACTAACGTTGCTTTGGGTCTAGAATTTAATCTAATTAGTTAAAAAGTTAAACGTAGTACAAATTTGTACTACGTTTATTTTTTTAACTAATTGTAATTATGTGGCGAAAGTTTGTGTTTCAAAAAAAATATTATACAGTTCAGATGTAATTTTAAAAGAAAAGGAGAAAAACTTATGACAGAAACAAAATTACACTACAAACTGTATAAGACCAAACACGGATGGGTAACTGCAACAATTGCAGCTACTGCCTTAGCTATTCCAATAATTAGTGGATCAGTTACAAATCATGCAAGTGCAGATACAACTGCCACAACTGGAACACAAACTGTTACTAGTGGTAGTAATGCTGTAACAGCGACAACTGCTAGTGCTACGTCAGCAACTTCTAATACTCAGTCAGTAACTCCTGATAGTTCTAAGTTAGATCAAGCAGTTCAAAATGCCAAATCAACCGCTAACGTGACTGTTAATCAAACTCCAACACAAACAGTTACAGGATCTACGGTTGCAGAAGCTAAACAGAAGGCTGAACAGGATTATAGTTCACAAGCAGCTACAATTAATCAAAAAGTTGCAAATCAAAAAGCTAATAATGATGCAACAAATGCGGCTAATTCTTTCAATATGGACAACGCCAAAAAACGTGAATTAGATCAAGCTGTTCAAAATGCCAAATCAACTGCTAATGTAACAGTTAACCAAACACAAACTCAAATTTATAATACTAATGCTTCTGGTGTCGAAAATACTAAAAATAAAATTAATAATGATTATTCGACTCAGATTAACAATATTAACCAAGCAGTTTCTGCACAAAAAGCCAAAAATGATGCTTACAATAAAGCAGTAGCTGAAGCTAATACTTTAAATAAAAGTACAGCTGATACTACACGTAAGAATTTAGATGATGCGATTAAGGCTGCACAAGCTGTTAAGGGCGTTACATTAATTGATGATGGTATATCAACATCAACAGTTTCAGTATCAGATTTTGAAGCTAAAAAGAAACAAATTCAAGATCAAAATACTCAACAAGCTAATTCAATTAATGCACAGATACAACAATACAAAGATATTTATACTAAGTGGGAAAAAGATAATCAACAATTCTTGGAAGCAGCTGCTGCTAAAACAGGTTGGTCTGTTCAACAAGTTTTAGACTTCCTAGGTAAAGACTTACCTAACGTATCATATGTTAGTGCTGGAAGTAATATGACCTTTGATAAGGGATCTTTGCAAAGCTTTAGCCAAAGCGAATTAAATTCTATTTTATCTAACCCTAAAGTAGATCCTGGATTAAAGGGTTATATTTCATCTAAAGCTTACGGTAACCTATATAAATTATCTCAAGGAGTAAGTTGGAAATATAACAATGCCTTTACTGATACTAAATCTGGTAAAAGTGTTGATCTTAAAGTTACTGTACAAGGATTAGGGCTAGATTACAGTGGTAGATATGGTCTGCCTCCAATGATTATGGTTGGAGAGAAGTATATTGGTTCTGACGTAGCTGGAATTGGCGCTGTTAAATACGGGCTTACATTCTTAGAACATGGTACTAATACACCAATTAATATAACTAGTCTAATTGGTGTAGGTGACGTTGATGCTAAACAATCAGTAGCAGTTTATAATGCAACTAGCGCATTACGTGGTTCTGAGAACAAAAACTATAGTGGAGATGATTATCTTGGATCCATTAATACAAATGGTATTGATGATTTTTCTGAAGGTAAGAACACACAATATCAATCATGGTTCTTAGTGCCTAATTCAAGCACTATATCATACGTATTTAGCGCTGCTGATCCAGCTTGGGGGAATGTTGCTCCTGATGGCTCAGGATTTATGGGATTCTATCATCAAAACTTAGGAGGAATTCCATTGCCTATCAAGAATACTCCACCAACCCCACCAACGGTTAAGTATAATCATACTAACGTTGCTTTGGAGAAACCAACTCCAACAGAAGTAACATATCACTATGACACAATTATGCCAGCGACAATACCAGGTGGGACACCAATTTCATATCATTACAATGAAATTTCAGTTCCAATTCCTAATCCAACTAAAAAGGCAGATAAGGAAGGAAAAACATTAATTGCTGGTGACGAAAGTACTCAACATATCAGTCAATACACTGGTGTAAACCAAAAACTAGATAAGTTTGCTGTAGGGGACGCTATTCAATATACAAACGATGGTAGACTACCAGTTAGTTTTGATTTGAGTAGATGGACTGTAACAACAAGTAATGGAGCTAATGTTACTGCACAAGGTAAATTTACTCAATATGATAAGACTTTTGAAGGTAAAAAGTATCACGTTGTATCATGGTCACCAACAAATGTATCTAGCTTAAAAGATAATGAGACATATACATTAAATACTGTTCTCAAAACTCTTAATGATGGTATTACAGATGGAGAAATTGACCGTGCTGTAGGCGGTGGAGACGGTGTAACATTTGGTGAAGCACATGGCTATGATGAATTCAATCCGACTACTGACAAACACTGGGTAGAAGGTTCACAAAAGGTAGACGGCAAGACCTATATTGATGGCGATACAATTCATGGTCAAGTAACGATGACTCTGCCTGATAAGAATAGCTTAGCTAAGGCATTGTCTACTGTTCAAATTATTGATGATTACTCTAAGTTTGCTGATAAGGTAGATTACAAGTCAGCTCAGGTATTAGAAAATGGAAAGGATGTAACATCTGAGTACAATATTTCTAATGCATATGGACAGGTTGTTGCTACACGTAAGAACGCAGGAGCTACACCTTCTGGTAATGTGGTTTTAAATGTAACTTGGACTATTCATAAAGATGTCAAATCTGGTACGCAACTAGTTAACTCTGGTTCTGGACGTATTAATAGTCATACCGTTCCAACTCCTGATAGAAATATTGTTACTTACAAGCAAGATACTGAAAAGCACTGGAGAGATGATGGTGGACAAATCGTTGATGGCAAGATCGCAATTAACGATGACGTTGTAACAGCTAGAGTTGATATGACTTTACCTAAGGAAGAAAACTTAGCTAAACCATTAGATAAGATTCAATTGGTTGATGACTTCTCCAAGTTTGCTGATAAGGTTACACTACAAGCCGTACACGTTTACGAAAACGGTAAAGACGTTACAGATCAATATGATATTCATGTTGAAAATGGTAAAGTTGTAGCTACACGTAAGGACGCAAGCAAGGTTTACGACCATACAGGTGCTGCTAACGCTACAATGAAAGCTACTTTGAAGGCTAATGAAGCTCTAAACGTTAACGACTTAGTACACACAGCTAGTGCTAACGTCAACGACAACAAAGTATCTACTGTAAACAGATTGGCATTTAGTCGTTTGTTCGCTAAATCATTTATTACAAGCAACATTGCTGTAATAAATGACAACAACATCAAGAGCCAAATTGATATGGCTGTTCCAACAAACGTAGATGCTAAGACACCTATGACTGTAACAAGTGATTACTCTAACTTTGCTAAATACGTAAACGTTAAGGACGCTACAGTTTACGAAAATGGTAAGAATGTAACAGCTGACTACACTATCAAAGATGATAAAGCAGGGCATGTTACAGCTACTAAGAAAGCTGGTAGTGAATCTGACGGTGGACAAGTATCATTAGTTGTTGACTACGAAGTAAACCATGGTATTCCAAATGGTACAATCCTTGAAAATCACGGTTCTGGTACATTGAACGGACAAGATGTTCCAACTAATACTCCAAGTATCACAACTTACAACCAAGATACAAGCAAGCATTGGGTTGAAGGCGATCAAAACGTTGATGGTAAGATCTACGTTAACGGTTCAACTGCTCATGCACAAGTAAACATGACTCTACCTGATCAAACTAAGTTAATCAACAAGCTTTCAAACGTAAGCATTGACGATGATTACTCCAAGTTTGCTAAATTGGTAGATTACAAGTCAGCTAAAGTGCTTGAGAATGGAAAGGACGTAACATCTGAATACTCAATCAAGAACGCAAACGGACACGTTACAGCCGTACGTAAAGATGCAAGCAAGACACCAGCAGGTAATGTTCAACTTCTAGTGGACTTTGAAATTCACAAAGATGTTAAGTCTGGAACAGAGCTTGTAAACGCTGGTTCTGGTACACTTAATAAGAACACTGTACCAACAAATACACCAAGCATTACAACTTATACTCCTGATGGTGAAAAGCACTGGGTATTAGATAACAACGTAACTGACAACAAGATTTACTTCTCTGGTGACAAAGCAGTAGCTCAAGTTTCTGTTGATCTACCTGATGCAAGCAAGCTCGCAACTCCATTAAACAAGTTAGTCTTAGTTGATAACTACTCTGATTTTGCTGATAAAGTTAAGTTAGATAACGCTAAGGTGCTTGAAAATGGCAAGGACGTAACGTCTGAATACGACTTGACTAATAAAGATGGCAAAGTTGTTGCTACAAGAAAAGAAGCAGCCAAAACTCCTTCTGGTAAAGCTGTTCTAGTAACAACATTTACTATCAACAACGGTGTTGAAAATACAACAGCATTACACAACAAGGGTTCGGTTACAGTTGATTCCATCACTGATGAAGTTCCTGATACACCAATCGTTGTCTTCACACCACAAGCTCACAAAGACGTTGAGTTAGGTGGAGATGTTAAAGGCGATACTGAAAACAGTGTTGACGGTTCATTAATCCTAAATGGTTCGGTTGTAACATATCCAATCACAACTAGTGATCTACCAGCTGAACGTGCTGAAGACATTACTAAGCGTGTGGTTAAAGATACCTTAGATAAGAACGCTGAGTTTGTTGGATTCAAGGCTTGGGTTGAAAATGATAAAGGCGAACTCGAAGATGTAACTAGCCACTACAAGCTAGATAAGAACGGTCAAGACTTAACCTTTACTGAAGACTCATACTTACTAGGTCTTTACAATAAAGACAAGTCTAAACAAACTCATACACCTATCATTGACTTAGTGGTTAAGGTTAAAGGTGACGCTCAAAAGATTACTAATAAAGCTACGGTATTAACTAACGATAACGTAACTGAAACAAATGAAGTATCTGTTGACACACCTGCTAAACCAACCCCAACTAAGGTTGATAAGAACGAAAAAGGTGTAAACATTGATGGTAAGAACGTTCTACCAGGTTCTGTAAACAACTATGAACTAACCATGGACTTATCTAAGTTCAAGGGCATTAAGGTTACAGACCAAGACTTAGCTAAAGGTTTCTACTTCGTTGATGATTACCCAGAAAAAGCTTTAGACGTTGACCCTCAAACATTTACTTCCAAGACAGTAGATGGCAAGACAGTTAAAGGTTTATCCGCTAAGGTATATCAATCCTTATCCGAAGTTCCAAGTGACGTTGCTGCAGTCTTGAAAGCTAACAACATTACACCTAAGGGCGCATTTGTCTTAATCTCAGCTGATAATCCAGCACAATTCTTTAAGGATTATGTTGAAACAGGTACAAACATTACGGTCAACGCTCCAATGAAGGTTAAAGCAGGCTTTGCTGGCAAGTACGAAAACAAGGCATGGCAATTAACCTTTGGTCAAGGTGAAGCAACAGACATTGTTTCTAACAACGTACCTAAGATTGATCCTAAGAAGGATATTGTTATCTCAGCAGATAATCGTACAAGCCTAAACAATCATACAATTGAATTAGGTCAAAACTTTGATTACTTGCTTAAGGGTGGCATCTTAGACAAGGATCAAGGACATGACATCTACGAATACAAGTGGATTGATGATTACGATCAAAATCACGACCAATACAACGGTCAATTTATCGCTCCACTTACAGTTGATGTAGCTCTTAAAGATGGCACAGTCTTAAAGACTGGTACAGACATCTCTAACCACGTAAGTCAAAACATTGATACTAAGACTGGTTCAGTTGAGTTCTCAGTTGATAAAGACTTCTTAGATAAAGTGGACTTCGATAAGGGTGGCTTTGCAGCTGATATCTTGATGAGCGTCAAGAGAATTAAGGCTGGCGAAGTTGATAATACTTACACAAACATTATCAACGGTCAAAAATTTGGTTCAAACACAGTTCATTCAACAACTCCTGAACCAAAGACTCCTGAAACACCAGCTACACCTCAAACACCAACAACTACTCCTAGTGCTAGTGTTACAACACCTCAAACACCAGCTACTCCACAACCAGTGAAGATGGTAACATCAACACCATCTAAGGCTCCTGAATCACCAGCATTACCACAAATGGGTGAAACTAATGATACTTTAGCTGAAGAAGTAGTAGGATTTGCTGCAATTGTAGCTGCTTTGGGTATGGCAGGAACTAGTTTAAAGAAACGTAAAGATTAATATGTTTTAGTCTAAATATAAAGAAAAAATCTCATGGAAATTCATGGGATGTTTTTTGATATGATTATAGCCATTTCTTGATTTTAATTAGCTATTATAATATAAATATTAGCTAACATATGATATAATTGGTTTATGGAGGTGATTTAAATGGTTCAAGTTACAGCAACAGAATTAAAGAATAATCTCGGTAAATACTTGAAAAAGTCAGAATTTGAAGATGTATATATTACTAAAAATGGTGTAATTGTATCAGTTTTATCCAATCCAAATCAAAGTAGATTACAACTGTTAAATGATTTAAAAGGTATAGCTCCTGATATAAATATGACAGATGATGAGCTGCGAAATGAAAGGATTAGTGAAATCTGATGGCAAAAGTCTTAGTTGATACTTGTGTTATTGTTGACATTCTTTTAAATAGACAGAAATTTGTTGATGCTAGTTATAATGCTGTTTCTAGTTTAATAAGACAAGGTGATACGGTTTATACTACAGCTAAAGCAATGACAGATATTTTCTATATTGTACATCATTCTTTACACGATAATGATAAAACAAAGGAAGTACTATTAAAGTTAAGTAAAATTTATCAAATTCTTGATACTAAAGAAAAAGATACTCTAAAGGCTATTACTTCTGATGTAACTGATTATGAAGATGCCGTTATGGTTGAAACAGCTATCTCTAATGAAGTAGATTTTATCTTAACAAGGAATATTAAAGATTACAGGAAAGCTAAGATAAAAATTGTTAGCCCAGCAGACCTATAATAAGACTAAGTATCCTTTTATGTTAATATGTAGAATACTTTTTAATACAATAAACAATTAAAACTTGACAAGGAGAAGATTTGCAATGATTCTAGGAACGAACGAACGAACGAACGAACGAACGAACGAACGAACGAACGAAC
>OGCW01000841.1_pt1 | contig 13856 bp, 10 predicted proteins | sample 1570231 | NCBI WGS metagenome assembly OGCW01 (sample SAMEA2582168, study PRJEB24529) | metagenome | biome: Human gut stool | place: China | collected 2011 | reverse complement strand
ATGTGATTGATGAGGTGTGGAGCAGGTACGGTGAGAAGTACAAGAGTTTCGGCGGTCGCTGGCGTCGAATCCGAGGGTTTGCGTAAGCAGCTGGCTATAATGCGCCATTCCCGCCTCCAGCTCGCTGAGCGCCGCCTCGTCCGCGCCTTTCTGCGCCCCATACACCCAGGTGGCGCCATGCTCGCCAAGCAGAGGGTTAGTGACATCGCAGGAGGCCTGTATTTCGCTTTGCTGTAGACGCGGGTCCAGACCGCTCAAATCGATGCGCTGAATATGCGCCAGGTCCTGACCTGCCGCGGGAGCCGGCAGCAGGGTGCCGTCCTTACGCCAGAAGCGCGCGCCGAGCGCCTGGGCAAAACCGATGCCGCCATCGTTGGTCGCGCTGCCGCCCAGGCCGATAATCAAATGCCGACACCCGGCGTCCAGCGCCGCCTTTACCTGTTCGCCCAGCCCGTAGCTGCTGGCCTGACGCACATCCCGCTGCGCTGGCGGCGTGAGTTCGAGCCCACAGCTTTGCGCCATCTCGATAATGGCCCGCTCGCCGGGCAGGATCAGGAAATCCGCCTGCAGGGAGAGGCCATAAGGCGAGGTACAGCGCTGCTGTTGCCACACCGCCCCCTCAAGCAACGGACTATCCGCCAGAGTCGACAGCAGTCCCTCTCCGCCGTCGGACACGGGCATTTCGACCAGCTCCAGCGTCTGGTCAACCCGGCGCAATCCCTGGGCTACCGCTGCGCAAGCGGCCTGCGCGCTACAGCTACCTTTAAACGAATCCAGCGCGATAACAATCTTCATACGTTCTCCTGCGTTAATGCGCTTTGCGCGGCGTTTTATCGGTGGTCATGAGCTGTAATAACATCCCCAGCAGCGCACATCCCGCCATGGTAAAGAAGGCGTAGATATAACCCGCTGGATTTTCCCAGCCGCCGCCAAACTGAATGAGCCAGCCCATAAGCAATGGCGAAATGCCGCCGCCGATAAACATCGCCGTGGTGATGATTCCGTTAGCGGTAGAGGTGGCGCGTTCTTCGGCGGAGTCCGACGCCATGGCGTAGTAGATAGGCCACACGGCGTTGGCCACCAGGCCAAAAAATAGCTGAATGGCGATAAGGCGCGGCATATTGGTGGCGAAATAGAACAGCGCAATGCCGATACTCATCCACAGACCGCAGACGATCAGGGTTCGTTTACGGCCAAAGCTATCCGACAGCCAGGGCCAGATTACCTGACCCAGGGTACCGGTAAGCGTGAAGATAATACTCAGCCCGGCGGACGCCGCCAGCGACAGGCCGGAGACGTGATAAAGATACGGGGGCAGTACAACGTTAATGCCCATATAGACGATTTGCGTCAGCAGGGTATTGCCCGCCGTCAGCGAAATATTGCGGTTGCGCAGGGTGCGTAAAAAGGTCTTCATCCCTTCGCCTTTGGCGACATGGCTGCTTTCCTGCGTCGCCGGGCGCGTCAACCCCTGGCTGTCGATATGCTGATAAAGCGTGTTGATGCGGTCGGCGGTAGAATATTTTGCCCAGAAGATCATTAGCGGGATGGCGACGAGCAGCGCCAGCAGGAAGCAGTAGCGCCAGCTGCCTTCGCCAAACGTGGCAAGCACCCGGCTTGCCCCCATGCTGCTCAGCAGCGCGCCAATCGGATAGCCGGTATGATGCACCCCCAGCGCAAAACCACGCTTCTCTTTCGGCCACCACTCCGCGGTGTTGCTGACGCCGACGGGTTCGCCCCAGCCGGCCCCAAGGTTGACGCCCACGCGCAGCAGCACAAAGGCCGTCAGCCCGTGGCTGATCGCTTTAATCCCGGAAATAAAAGACAGCGCGGTATAGCCCAGCACCAGCGGTACCTGAAAGCGCGCTCGTTTCCAGCCAGACCCGTAGCGATCGCTCCAGATGGAGCCGGGAATATCCAGCACCGCAAGGGCTACCATGATCAGGGCGACGATATTGCCCCACTGTTCCGGCGAGAGCGAGAACTCCTTAGAGATGACCGGGCCAAGGCGCAGGATCATCTCGCGATCGTAGGCGTTAAGCACCCAGATTAGCCAGCAAACCAGTAGCGAAACCCAGGAGAAGCGATGTATCAGCCGCTTTTTGCCACGTTGTTCACCGGCAGGTGTGTGATTGATTGTTGTCATAGTCGTGTTTACTCCGCGGCGTCGCGACAGCATGATGCGCGCCGCCTGGTGTCAGGGTCAGAGTCAGTTCGCCGGGTATTATTGTTATCGCGGCGAGCCGGTGGTTCGTTTAGCCGGCGAAGCGCCGTTCCGCTACGCCGGTCACGCCCAGGTCGTAAATGGCGAACAGGCTGCCGCGCAGCTGATTATCTTCCGGGAAGCGCGGCAGGGGCGGCTGCGCCATGGAGGTGACGTACAGCACATCAAGGTTTTCGCCGCCGAACATCACGCTGGTCACTTTTTTCACCGGCATCTCAATGATGCGATCGACCTTGCCCTCCGGGGTATAGCGCACCAGCTTGCCCGCGTAGACCAGCGCGTTCCACAGATAGCCTTCGCTGTCCACGGTGGCGCCGTCCGCCGCGCCGCCTTCGCTGCGATCGACATGGCAAAAGACCCGTTCGCCGGAAAGATCGCCGGTCGCGGTGTTGTAGTCCCAGGCGCAGATTTCGCCCGTCCAGGTATCGGCAAAATAGAAGGTCTCGCCGGAGGGGCTCCAGCAGGGGGCGTTAGAGACGATAATGTCTTTCTTCAGCACGTGCAGGGACAGATCGGGGTCCAGGCGATATAGCGCGCCGCTCGGTTCCTCTTCGCGCATATCCATTGACCCGAACAGAAAGCGTCCCTGACGATCGACTTTGCCGTCGTTGAGCCGGTTAAAGGGTCGGTCCGCTTCCGGATGGTGCAACAGCGTCAGCTCGCCGCTGGCGAAGTCGAGCAGATGAACGCCATTCTGCAGCGCCACCACCGCGCCTTCGCCGCTCTGGCGCAGGGCGAAAGAGCCAATTTTCTGTCGCACGTCCCAGCTCTTGATCGCGCCGCCCTGCGCGTTGCAGGCGAACAGGCGCCCGTCGAGGCTGTCCACCCACCAAAGACGCTGCTGTTCGACATCCCAGACCGGGCTTTCGCCGAGTCGGGTTTTTAAATCCAGTAACACTTCAATGCGCATAATGGCCTCCTGATTACACTTTTTCGCCGTGGGCCTGTTTCGCCGATACGGAACCTGGGGATGAGGAACTTTTGAGAAACAGGGACACCAGCGCGCCGATAATCAGTAGCGCGACAGCGAACCATAAGCCGGACGTTGCCGCACCGGGGCGGGCGTCAAACGCGGCGAGAATAAACGGCCCGAGAAAGCCCCCGCACAGCCCGAGGCAGTTGAGCAGGCCGAAGCTGCCCGCCAGCATATGCCCGCTCATGATGGACGGGAGCCAGTTAAAGATGATGGATTGCATAGCGAAGAACATGAAAGCGGCCAGCGAGAAGCCAAGCAGCGCCACACCGTGGCCGGCAATGGCGCCAATCGCCATACCGGTCGCCATGACCAGATATCCGGCCATCAGCATGCTGCGGGAACGCTGTTCCGTGCGGGCGAATCGCGGCAGCAGGATCCCACCCGCGGCGGCGGCAATCCACGGGATGGCGGTCAGCAGACCAATCTGCAGCGGAGTAAGCTGGCCCCAGCTACCGATGATCCCCGGCAGGAAATAACTCAGGCCGTAAACCGAAAACTGGTGGGTAAAGTAAATCAGCACCAGCAACAAAAACACTCGGGTGGACAGCGCGGTTTTCAGGGAGAAACGGCTCGGCGTATGGCGTGTTTCCTCGGCTTCTTTCGCCAGTACCGCGTTAATGGCTTGCACATCGTCGCTGTCCAGCCAGCGGGCGTCGGCTGGTTTATCCGGCAGTCTGCGCCAGACGACGAACGCCAGCGCTATCGCAGGCAGCCCTTCGATAAAGAACATCCACTGCCAGCCGTGCCAGCCGGACATGCCATCAAGGCTTAATAACAATCCGCCCAGCGGCGCGCCGATAATATTGGCCAGACAGACCCCCAGCAGGAACAGGCCGGTGGCTTTTGCGCGCTCTTCGCGGCCAAACCAGAGGGTGAGGTAGTAAATAATGCCCGGATAGAGTCCCGCTTCGGCGGCGCCGAGCAGAAGGCGCATCACGTAAAAGGACGTAGGCCCGGTGACAAACGCCATACCGCAGGAGAGGATGCCCCAGGTAATCATGATGCGAGCTATCCAGCGCCGTGCGCCAATCCGGGTGAGAAACAGGTTACTGGGGATCTCCAGCACTGCGTAGGTGAGAAAAAACAACCCGGCCCCGAGGCCGAATGCGGTTGCGGAAAGGCCGATATCCACCGACATGGTCGCTTTCGCCATGCCAATATTGGTACGATCAATAAAGCTGATGATGTACGCCACGATAAGCAGCGGCATCAAATGGCGGTAGATTTTTTTATGGGTGCGTTGCAGCTGCGTCCCGTTTACCGCCTTTTCATTTATTGCGGACATGGTTATTATTTCCCCGTATTCGTGGTCAGAAGCCTTGCCGGGATCGAGACGATCCCGTTCGTCAGCTCACAGGTTGTCGCCGGGTGCTGACCCGAACGACGCCCGGCCCGAAGCCCCACTTCGGGCCGTCTTTTGCTAAGCGCCTTCGCGCTCGAACAGCATAGAAATCCCCTGGCCGCCGCCGATGCACATGGTGACCAGACCAGTGCGTGCGCCGCTGCGCGCCATTTCATACATCAGTTTGACCGGCAGGATCGCACCGCTGGCGCCTACCGGGTGGCCGAGGGCGATCGCGCCGCCGTTGACGTTAACGCGGGCCGGGTCGAGACGCAGATCGTTCATCACCGCCAGCGCCTGAGCGGCGAAGGCCTCGTTGAGTTCAATTAAATCAATGGACTGCACATCTATATTGAGACGGTCCATCAGGCGTCGGGTGGCGGGAGAGGGACCAAACCCCATAATCTCCGCCCCGCAGCCGGCGACCGCCCAGCCGCGAATGCGCATGCGCGGGGTTAAGCCGCGTTTTTCCGCCTGCTGGCGGGTCATCATCACCAGCGCCGCCGCGCCGTCGTTAATGCCCGATGAGTTGGCCGCCGTCACCACGCCGTCGGCTTTAAACGCCGGACGCAGCGTGGCGAGCTTTTCACGCGGGGTGTTGCGCGGGTGTTCATCGGTCGCAAACAGGCGGGTCGCTTTTTTGCCGTCCGGCACCTCAAGGGCCAGGATCTGCTCGCGAAAGCGACCTTCCGCGATCGCCTTCAGCGCCTTCTGCTGGCTCGACCAGGCGAAATCGTCCATCGCTTCGCGGGTAATACCGAAGCGTTGCGCGACGTTTTCCGCGGTGATGCCGTTGTGATAAGGGCCTTCCGGCCAGGTGAGAATGGAGATCAGGCCATCTTCCAGCTCGCCGTGGCCCATGCGATAGCCATCGCGCGCTTTACGCAGGTAGTAGGGCAGCTGGGTCATATTTTCAGTGCCGCAGGCGACGACCACCTCGGCCTGGCCGCTTTGCAGCTGCATCATGCCGTCCGCCAGGGCCTGAAGTCCGGAGACGCGCTGGCGGTTAACGGAATAGGCGCTGCTCTCCTGCGGGATCCCCGCGCGCAGCTGACAGATGCGGGCGATAAAACCGCTTTCGGCGATTTGCCCGACGTTGCCGACGATCGTTTCGTCGATATCCTGCGGCGCAATCCCGGCGCGGGCGATCGCTTCGCGAATGACGGCGGCCCCAAGGTCATGCTGATGGGTATGTTTAAGACTGCCGTTAAACGTGCCAATAGCGGTACGGACGCCGCTGACAATCACAATATCATTAGCCTGGGTCATTGTTTTTCTCCTTACAGCACCATGCCGCCGCCGACGTTAATCACTTCACCGTTGATATAGCGCGCGCCATCGGACGCCAGAAACGCCACACACTCGCCGACGTCTTTCGCCTCGCCGGCGTAACCCGCGGGAATTTTGCTGACCATGATTTGCCAGACGTTTTCCGGTACGCCGCGCGTCATGTCGGTATCGATAAAGCCCGGGCAGATGGCATTCACTGTGACACCTTTTTTCGCCAGTTCGCGGCAGGCGGTTTTGGTCATTCCCACCACGCCGGCTTTTGACGCCGAATAGTTGGTTTGCCCGACGTTGCCAAGCCAACTGGCGGAAGCGATATTGATAATGCGGCCCGCACCGCGCTCGCGCATGCGGATAGCGGCCTGCTGCATACAGAGGAAAGTGCCTTTCAGGTTAACGTCGATAACCGTGTCCCAGTCCGCTTCCGTTAATTTGTGCAGCATGGCGTCGCGGTTGATTCCGGCGTTATTCACCAGAATGTCTACCGGGCCAAACGCCTCTTCGGCCTGGGAAAACAGGGCTTCGACCTGCGTTTTTTCAGCGATATTGCAGCTGATAAACAGCGCCTGTGCGCCCGATTCGCGCAGGGAAGCGGCGGCGGCTTCGCCGTGTGCATCACGATCGGCGATAATCACTCGCGCGCCTTCCCGCGCAAGCACCTGGGCAATGCCAAAGCCGATACCGCGTGCGGCGCCGGTGACAATGGCGGTTTTACTGGCAAGTTTCATAGCAACGTTCCTTATGAGTCAGAGGATGAATTCCGGGACAGATGTTCCGCGAGACCGCAGGGCGGCGGGGCGAACAATCGGCTGTCCATAACCTGAAGATCCGCGGCGATCGCCGGATGAAAATCCATATGCGCCAGGATGTCGCGCTCAAGATCGATACCGGGGGCGATTTCCGTCAGCACCGGTCCTTCCGGGCGCAGTTCGAAAACCGCCCGTTCGGTGACATAATGCATGGTTTGTCCTTTGGCGCGGGCCAGTTCGCCGTTGTAAGAAATCTGGTTTACCCCGGCGACGAATTTACGCACCTCGCCTTCGCGGCGGATATGCAGCGCCCCGTGTTCACAGGCGATCTCCAGCCCCTTGGCGGTAAAAGAGGAGCAGAACACGACGTGGCGGGCATTCTGGGTGATATCGATAAAACCGCCCGCGCCGGGGCAGGATGCGCCGAGCCGTGTGGCATTGACGTGCCCGTGCGGGTCCATCTCGCCGGCGCCCATAAAGGTGATGTCGACCCCTGCGCCGTTGTAGTAGAGCATTTGATCCTGGTGGCTAATCATCGCGCTCAGATTACGGCCGATACCGAAATCCACGCCACCCGCCTGCTGCCCGCCGTAGATCCCTGACTCGACGGTGATGGTGACCTGCTCGCCGAGCTGTTCCTCGTGAATGATGGCGCCAATCACGTCATTGGGAATACCGGTGCCGAGATTGATGACGCAGCCGGGGGTCAGATAGCGGCAGGCAATCCGCCCGATAAGCTTGCGCAGGTCCAGCGGCAGCGGCGCATTCTGCGCGGCGGGCAGCTGGATATCGCCGCACAGCGCTGGGTCGAAGGCCCAGCTTGAAGTCTGGCGGTGATCCGTCTGCGGCTCTTCGCACACCACAATGGCGTCGATCAGGTTGCCGGGAACGGTGATGCTTTTCGGATGCAGCGAGCCTTTCGCTACGCGATATTTCACCTGCGCCAGCACCTTCGCCCCGTAGCGTCTGGCGGCGAGAACGGCGTGCAGGACTTCCAGCTTCATCACCTCTTCATCGGTCGTGAGGTTGCCGTCTTCATCAGCATGGGTGCCGCGCACAATGACCACGTCCAGAGGAAGAGCCGGATAAAACAGATATTCGTCGCCGCGAAACGTGACGTGCTCGATCAGATTGGGTCGTTCGCGGGTGCGGGCGTTCATCCTTCCGCCCTCTATGCGCGGATCGACAAAGGTACCGAGACCGACGGGGGAAAGCCGCCCCGGCAGTCCGGCGGCCATCGCGCTATAGAGATGAACGATCTGCCCCTGCGGCAGGCACCAGGCTTCCACTTCGTTGTTGTTGATCATCGCCATCCAGCGCGGCGCCAGGCCCCAGTGCGAACCGATAAGGCGGGTCACCATACCCGGATGGGCGAAGTGCTGGATACCGCGCTGGCGATCGCTTTGCCCTGCGGCATGCAGTAGCGTCAGGTCACGCGGTTCGCCCGCGGTCAGAAAGCGCGCTTCGATGGCGCTTAAAATGGACTCCGCCGCGCCGATAAGCGTCATCCCGACGGTGCAGACGGTGTCGCCGCTGGCGACCCACCGCGCCGCCTCATGGGCGTCGATAAATTTGCTGCTCACTTTTTATCCTCCGTTGATAGCGTGATGATGGATTCTGCGAGACGCGTTTTGAGCTGCTGTTTGCTCACTTTGCCGTTGTGGGTACGCGGTAAAGCACGGGTGAAAATAATGCGCGCCGGTAGCTTAAAACGGGCGATTTTGACCTTCAGCCAGTCGAGGATCTCTTCGCTGGTCAGGTGATGCTGGCCATCCGGCACGATAAACGCCACGGGCTCTTCGCCGTAGACCGGGCTGGGGGTCGGGATGACGGCAACTTCCCGTACTCCCCGATAGGTAGAGAGAATGTTTTCCAGCTCCAGTGAGTAAATTTTCTCGCCGCCGCGATTGATCATGTCCTTGCTGCGGTCTTTGATGTACAGCCAGCCTTCGTCGTCGAGATAGCCCAGATCGCCGGTACAAAACCAGCCCTGCGCATCGCAGCTCGGGCGTCGCTCGCTGTGCTGCCAGTATTCGCGGATCACCACATCGCCTTTTAGCCAGATATGGCCGATTTGTCCGGCGGGGAGGGGCTGCTGGCGATCGTTGCGGATGGTAATGGCGAGACCCGGGATCGCCTGACCTGAACTGCCGCATTTATCGCTGCCCCAGACGTCGCCCGGAAAAATCGTCGCAGGCGAGGTCGTTTCGGTGAGGCCGTAGATTGGCTGAATCGCGGTATGCGGGAACAGGGTTTTTAACTCCTTGATCAGTCCATCGCTCAGGTGGCCAGCGCCGCAGGCAATCGTGCGCAATGCCGGAAAATCGCTGGGATGGCTGGCGCTCTGCTCACGCGCAGCCTGGCAAAGAAGGATAAAAATGGTGGGCGAGCCGTGCAGAAAGGTAATGTTCTGCTCGCGCAGGGTGGTGATCACCTGCGGGGCATTGAACCGATGCTGCAGCCAGATGCTCGCGCCGAGGCTAATAAACAGCGCCAGCAGCGCCGACAGGCCGGTGATGTGATAGATAGGCACCGCCAGGATGGTGCTATCCGCGGCGGTGAGATTCAGTTTTTGCGTATAGGCGTCAATCGCGCAGAGCAGGTTATTGTGGGTGATAATCGCCCCTTTAGGCTCTCCGGTGGTGCCGGAGGTGAACATCATCACCGCCGTATCGTCGCGGTTAACCGGGACCGGCGGGCGGGTCAGCGGTTCAGGAAGGCAGAGCGCCGGCCATTCGGTGAGTGAAACCGCACGCGCGTCAGGGGTGTTTTTCAGCCAGTCCTGTACGGTCGCATCGAACAGGACAACCCGGGGAGCGATATGGCCTACCAGCGCCTCGCTTTCGGCCTGCTTAAGCTTGGTGCTGAAAGGCACCACTTCGATGCCCAAACCCAGCGCGGCAAAAAGGACTTCGCAAAAAGCGGGGTGATTGCCCCAGGCCAGCAGAATACGGTCGCCTTTGCGCAGCGACCAGCCGCGATCAAGCTGCGCCATCGCCCGCTGTACCCGCAGATGAAAATCGCGGTACAGATAGCGCCGATCCTCAAACGCCAGCGCCAGGGCATCCGGGCTGCGGGCGGCGCTGTGGCTCAGGGCCTGGTACAGATTCTGGAAGTCGGCGGAGGTGCTGTTCATGTGTCTCTCCTGATATCGCGTATTGAGTAGGAGTAGTCTGGGGAAATTCAGGAGAGGAAATTGCCGAATGGCTCACAATAGAAAATCAACAAAACAGAAGCAATTTTGTAACATTGCACAATGGGCAGGAGAGACCGGGTGGGGGAGAGATATCCGCGAATCAAACCGACGTGAATAATGCCAGAGGACGCTATCTTTTAGACCCGTGTTAACCGGGCCTAAAAGAGTGAAGGGGTCAGCCCTGCCGCTTAGCGTTTACAGGCATCGAACTCGAGCCGTTCGCCATCGGGGCCGCGAATAAGCAGGAAGCGCACGTTGTCTTCTTCTATCGGCCCTTCATCGAGCGGATAACCGAGCGCCGCCAGCCGCTGCTGCACCGCATCCAGGTCGCTGACTTCCAGCGCCAGATGATCGATACCGCAGCGAGGGGCGTCAAAGGGCGTTCCAGCGGGAAGCTGATACAGCTCGAGGACGGCGCCCGCCATTTCCAGGAACGCAACTTCAATAGTGCCCTGTGGCGATGGCTTGCTAAACCGCTGCTGGCGCTGAAAGCCCAGCGGTTCATAGAAGGCAAGCGAACGCGTTAAGTCACTGACCTGATAGCCAATATGAGCAATCGTGTTGATAAGTTCGCGCATGTTATACCCCCTTACGCACGCACCAGAAGCCGTAGAAAGCGACATACACAAAGCACAGGAGCGGAGCGATAAAGGCGATTTGCATATTGCCGCCGTTCATATCCGAGATAATGCCCATCACCAGCGGAATTACGGCCCCGCCGATAATCGACATCACCACGATCGAGCCTGCGGTCTGGGTATCTTTCCCCATCCCTTTGATCACCAGACCAAAGTTCGTCGGCCAGCATGGCGCCATACAGAAGCTGACCAGAATGAGCGCATAGACCGCCAGCATTGAACCGCTGAAAACGGCAATCAGTAACAGGGCGGTGGCGGCCAGGGCAAACGTTCCGAGCAGCATCGCCGGATTCAGACGGTTCATCAACCAGGTGGCCACGGTTTTTCCCACGGCGTAAATCACCAGAGAAGCCAGCAGCCAGTAAGTCGCGGAGTGCTCGCTGGTGCCTTGCTGCACGAGCTGCACAAAGCGAATCGTGAAGCTCCATACGCCAACCTGGGCGCCGACGTACAAAAACTGCGACAGGATCCCGAGGCGAAAGCGCGGGATAGCAAACAGGCGTTTCAGCGTTGGCCCCATGCTTTCCGTCGGGAGTTGTTGCTGTTGAGCGGGCGCGCCCTTGCACGACGGGAATTTAATAAACACGAACACCAGCGCCAGCACCACCAGTACGGAGCCGATAATCAGATAGGGCCCGACCACCTGACTGACCATCTGATGGCGGGCAATGTCTGCAGCGGAGGCGGGCATCGCCAGCAGTTGTTCATGACTCGGATCGTTTTCGCCAAAGACCATCAGCTGGCCACTCAATACGCCGGAGATCACGCCCAGCGAGTTGAAGATCTGCGAAAAGTTAATACGCTGGGTGGAGGATTGAATCGGACCCAGCAGGCTGGAGTAGGTATTTGCCGACGTTTCCAGAAAAGAGAGTCCGCAGGCGATCACTCCGAGGCAGGCGAGGAACGCGCCGTAGGTCATGATCTGTGCGGCCGGAACGAACAGGAAGCAGCCGAGGGCGTACAGGCACAGCCCAATAATAATCGCCGCTTTATAGGAGAAACGCTTAATCAGCGCCGCCGCGGGCAGGGCGACAAAAAAGTAGCCGAGGAAAAAAATCGACTGCACCAGCGCTGTCTGGGTATCCGTTAAATCGAAGCCCTTTTTAAACTGGGCGATCAAAATATCATTCAGGTTGCCCGCCATCCCCCATAGCGCAAACAGGCAACAGACCAGTAAAAATTGCAGCCAGGGGGTATGGGGTAAATACGCACTGGTGTCCAGTTTTTCTTTTTGGACCGCTGCGTTATCGACCTTATCCGTGATTAGCGTACTCATTGAGCTATCCTCTTAATGTTTTTTATACAGTAGGGTTTATGCCATTTCATAATCAGCGGCGGCACGGAGAAGCCGTTCCTGTGCCTCCAGGTACTCAGGTAAAGATGAGGCGCCTTGCTTTTCGACACTGACGGCGGCATAGGCCGCCGCGAATCGGGCTGCGGCCTGTAGCGGTTCCCCGCAGGCCAGCCGCGCCGCCAGCGCGCCGTTGAAGGCATCGCCCGCACCGGTGGTGTCGCGGGGGTGAGAAGGAAAGCAGGGAACACGAGATTTCACTCCCAGCTCGCTCAGCAGGGCGCCGCTGGCGCCGAGAGTGATAATGACGTTGCGCGCGCCCTGAGCATGTAACACGTCGGCGGCCTCAGCCGCGGCCGTCAGACTGTCAACCCTGCGTCCGGTCATTAACCCGGCCTCCGTGGCGTTCGGTGTAAGTAAATCCACTTTGCTTAGAACGGCGTGCTCAACGGGCTGCCAGGGCGCGGGATTGAGTATTACCAGGGCCCCGGCTTGTTTGCCGGCGTCTATGACCTGTTCAATATCAGAAAGATTGTTCTCCAGCTGAACCAGAACCACATCCGCGCAGCCGATAGCGGGAATGCAGCCGGCGATTTCATCATCGGTCACCGTCATATTCGCGCCGGGATCGACGGCAATCATGTTTTCGGCATCGTTACCGGCGACATAAATCAGCGCATTGCCGGTGGGGATCTCTTCGGCGACCAGCAGCGTCACAGCATTGAAGCCCACGCCTTTCAGATGACGGCGGGCAAAATGGCCGAAGGTGTCATTGCCAATCTTGCCGATATAGTGGACATTTGCTCCCGCTTTTAGCGCGGCGGTGGCCTGGTTCGCCCCTTTACCTCCGGCGCTGGTCATACTTCCGCAGGCCACTAACGACTCACCTGGTACCGGAAAGCGATCCACCCTGGCGACCATGTCGAAATTGAATGAACCAAAAACACAGACTTTTCCTGACATCATTCGCTCCTCTATACCAGCTCGGGGGAGTGCAGCGCGGCGGACAGTTCGCGGGACATGGTTTCCCAGGCCAGCTCGAGCGGCATATCAGCGCGGAATAAACCGCTGCTGCCCATCACTAATATCTGTGCGCCGGCGCCCAGCAGCGCGCGGTAGGTGTTGCGGTTACAGGAGCCATCGACTTCCAGCAAGAAGCGGAGGCTGCCGGTCTCTTTGAGCTGATGAAGCTGCGTAATTTTGGCGAGCATTTCAGGAATAAACGGCTGACCGGCATAGCCTGGGTCGACGGTCATCACCGTCACCTTATCGAGCAGATGCAGATAGTGCTGGATGCTCTCAACCGGTGTGGCGGGATTGAGCACCATTCCCACCTCTTTCCCCGCCTGACGAAGCATATTGATAACCCGGAACGCTTCGCGGCAGATGGTCTCCGGATGCAGTGAGAAGGCGTCTGCGCCGGCGTCTAACAGCGCCGGTATAAACGAAGCGGGCGCTTCGACCATCAGATGGACATCGATAGGAAGCGAGGTGTAGGGACGGATCTGCGCCACAAAGCTGGCCGACAACGCCAGATTTTTGACATAGTGGCCGTCCATGATGTCGACATGCAGCCTGTCGGCTTTGCTGTTTAGAAATCGCAGCTGTTCCGTCAGCTTCATCATGTCCATACACATCAGCGAGGGAGAAAGGTAATAACGCATAAGGCCTCATTTATTCCGGTGGTGGCTGAATTCAGGCAAAGTCTGGCCCTGCCGCGGTAAGCAGCGTTTCGACATTGCGCGTATTAACCGTCACGTCATGACGGCGTACTCAGGCTATTTGCAGGCTGACGTTATGCCAGGTCATCTCTTTTTCCAGCAGCGGATCGACAAACCTTTCAGTCACCAGACAGTCCAGCTCGCCCAGTCCGCCGATACGCGCGACGCCTGTTCGCCCCAGCTTGCTGCCGTCGACCAAAGCCACAGTCTGACGGGCGGCCAGCAGCATCTGTTTCAGCAGGGCGGCGTGGGCTTGCGTACCCGCATACAAGCCGCTATCGCGCTCCAGCCCCTGGCAGGAGAAAAAGAGCGTATCAATGGCATATTCGCGTAGCGTTCGTGAGGCGGTTTCCCCGAAGAACGACTCTTCGGTCGGGGAGAAATCGCCCCCCAGCCCGACGAGATGCAACGAGCGTCGGCTCATCAGCGTTT
>OGCW01000834.1_pt1 | contig 13968 bp, 9 predicted proteins | sample 1570231 | NCBI WGS metagenome assembly OGCW01 (sample SAMEA2582168, study PRJEB24529) | metagenome | biome: Human gut stool | place: China | collected 2011 | reverse complement strand
CCCGCCGAGAAACTCCCCCGGTTATTCAATTGGTAAAGAGCCACGACCGGTATCGAGAAATAAGTGTTCTCCACTTTCGTCTGCACGCCGCCGGTCCAGTTTCCTTTCAGCTTCTCACCGCCGGAGCCAATGATCTCCATGCTGTAATTCTTAACCGTCGCTTTTGTCTCCATACCTTTATTCTCCAGACGGAGACCGATCATCATACCCCATTCCTTGCTCTCGCCGAACCATTTCTTGATATCGCCCTCTATGGAGACACAAAGCGTAGGGCGATAACTATCTATCGCACGAATCTCACGAGGCAATGGCACCGGAGCGGTTCCGCCGATATTGATACCAGCCTTTACCGTATATTCCAATCCCCTTAGGGAAGACCAGATGATTCCTTGGTTTCTTTCCTGCTGCGCCTTCAACGTAACGACACCCGACAGGCACAGTATACCTATTAATACTATATATCTTTTCATATCCTCTTGTTTTTTTAGTTCTCACCGGACTGGATTATCTCAACCTCATCGATCCAAAGCGTGCTACCTTCCGCTCCCTCGAAGACATCACCTTTCAAACTCGAAGAGAAGACTATGGATAACTGATAACCACCTTTCGCCAGCTTATCCTTATCGATCACCTTACCGGGCTTAGCCACGAACGGGATATAGAAACGCGTCCACTCATCCGTCTCTTTCTGATCGCTGATCCGGGCAACGGATATCAGGTTCGGGCTTGTCAGCCCGTTGAAACCATCCAAATATTTCACATTCTCATCCGTCTCATAGAAGATGGCGTAGATATCACATTGGTCTTTCTTACCTTTTACCTCCTCGCCATTCACTTTATACGACTCACCCGCTTTATATTTATAATAACCACTCAAGTAAGTCGGCACATGATCGAAAGGACGTCCCAATCTCGTGCCTTTCCTTGCGTCCGGAATAGCGTTCAGCAAATCAAACGTACCGATAAAAAGGTTTCCCGCGGCGATAGGCATACCGAATCCGCTACCGAAACTACCCGTGCTGCGGGTCACCAACTTAGCGCATTTACCGACATATCCGTTATCGTCTTGCATGGTGGGATAATCCAACGGAGTCTTGGGTACACCCGTCAAGCCAAAACCGGCGTTACCACTCGCCCATGTCACGGAATCTCCATTCGACGTGAAATCATAGAATATCTGATAACGTTCATTCTTCGGCTCCATCGTTATATGCTCGAAATGATATTCCGTGCTCACACCAGAGACGATGCAACGTACCGTATAGGTCTTCGTCCAGTGGCCATCCTCGGAAGTAACCGTATAGGTTCTCGGGGTCGTAAAATCAAAAGCGGTGCCACTAGCAGGCTTGATAGTAGCGCCGGGAGTCAAGGTGAATACCGGGGCTAGGTTTGTAATATCGGCGTCACTTTTCACGGTCAGCGTCACGGACTCGTTGTCGATCTCCGGCTCGGTTTTCAATATATCGCCATCTACCGTACACGATAAGATATCCGCTTCCGCATTGGGCGCCTCCTCCCGGATACAAGAGACGGAGAGTAGCGTCAATAAAAAGCATAAAACAAAACTTTGTACCTTCATACTTCAAAATCTTTATAATTCATATTGAAAAAGGATCACACCTCCCTATTATTCATATAGGTCTCTTTCAAGTACCTATAACGGGGAACAAAGGTAATCTATTATGCGATACGTAGTATTCCTATATATTTTAATAACTTTTTTTACAATGCCCTTTTCTCACACCTACGGAAATGACGAGATTCCAAGAGAATGAGGTTTATATATTTGCGATTGTCATAAAATACTACTAATATCGCGTATACTTAAATCTGTATAGACCATATGACAACACGAAGAGATTTTCTCCGGCAGACCGCCTTGCTCGGTGCCGGACTTACCATCAGTCCTTTTTTCATTAAAGCTGGGAATGCCGGTGTGGGCGCAAACGATAAGATAGGCGTTGGGCTTATCGGATGTAACGGCATGGGATTCGAAGACCTAAAAGCGTTCCTTCGTAATCCGGAAGTAGAGTGTATCGCCTTGTCGGATATCGATGAGAACGTATTAAACAACCGGGCGGCAGAGACCGAGAAGATCACCGGGAAGAAAGTGAAGCATTTGTATAAAGACTGGCGTAAATTGATAGATAATAAGGATATCGATCTCGTAATCGTAGGAACTCCCGATCATTGGCACTGTCTGCAAATGGTATCCGCTTGCCAAGCCGGGAAGGATGTGTATTGTGAGAAACCGCTAGGCAACAGCATCGAGGAATGTAATATAATGGTACGTGCGGCCCAGAAATACAATCGGGTTGTACAGGTGGGACAATGGCAACGAAGCGATCCGCATTGGCAAGATGCCATGGCGTTCGTACATGGAGGACAGCTAGGGAAGATCCGTACGGTACGTGTCTTCTCTTATCAGGGTTGGTGCCCTTCCATCCCCGTAAAGCCGGATGAGGCGGTTCCTGCCGGTGTTGATTATGATATGTGGCTAGGGCCGGCACCACGACGCCCATTCAACCGGAACCGTTTTCATTTCACGTTCCGTTGGTTCTGGGATTATGCGGGAGGTTTGATGACAGACTGGGGTGTTCACCTGTTAGACTACGCATTATATGGCATGAACGTTACCGCACCGGAATCCATCATGGCATCCGGAGGCAAGTTCGGTTATCCGGATGATGCTTGCGAGACCCCGGACTTATTGCAAACCATCTATACATTCAAGGACTTCACCGTTATGTGGGATCATGCGATCGGCATTGACGACGGGGCCTACGGACGGAATCATGGCCTAGGATTCGTTGGCGAGAACGGTACCTTGGTGATCGATCGTAGCGGCTGGGAGGTTATTCCGGAAAAAGTAAACGGACAGGCCCGCATGGAGGCTGTTCCCTTGAAGAAGTCATACGGAGAGGGTGGCTTGAATTTGCATGCGAAGAATCATTTGGAATGTATCAAGAGCCGGAACCGGAATTGCAACGCGAGCGTAGAGATCGGAGCACATATCGCCAAGTTCTCGCAATTGGGGAATATCGCTTATCGGACCGGGAAAAAATTATCTTGGGATGGAAAGAGTTTCCATGACGCGGAGGCGGATAAGCTGCTGTGCAAGGAATACAGGGCACCGTGGGAATTACCGAAAATATAAGGATCTAGTTGTAGAGACGGGGCGTGCCTCGTCTCTACAACTGGGTATTTATTGATGTTCGGGGCGTAACAGGTCGTTCACCGTCTTCACGGGGTTGAATGTCTCGATAGGAACTTCTACGAATACCGTGTTCCAGTCGCTCATGGCACCGTTCCACAAGCCCGGCAATTCCAGCGCTTTCAATTCGCGGCCATCCTTGCTCTTATAAGAGATGAAGCCCGTATTCTTATCCACATAATCCGGCAAGTTGTATTTCTCTCCCTTGTGATTCTTAACGGCGCAAACCAAATCCACGGGATTAAAGTGAGTACCCTTCTCAAACATCGCCTTCTTAGCCGGATCGCTCATATCGATCTGGGAGCTTTCAAGCACCTGCAAGGAAACCGTACCGTCCGGATTCACCGCAAGGAACGGACCGCCACCCGGCCCGCCCAAATTCCTCACCATACCGCATCCACCCAACGGGCGAAGCAGTTTGCTCTTGATATACAGGATTAACTCGGCGTCTTCCAGTAATTTCGTATCCGGGTTCTTGATACATAGGTCGTCTTGCAAGAAATGAATCATCTCCTCTACCTCGGCATGGGTATATTTGCCGGTCTCGATCTGTTCCAGATATCTGAAGGCTTTCTCCTGCAATGTTACCAAGACACCGGCGATCACCTTCTTGTAGATAACCGTAGAGCATTTGAAGCTATCCGGAACCACGTTATCTATATTCTTGATAAATACCACGTCGGCATCCACATCGTTCAAATTCTCGATCAAGGCTCCATGCCCACCCGGACGGAACAATAACTTATCATTCTTATCGCGGAACGGCGTGTTATCCATAGCGGCCGCTACCGTATCAGTACTCGGTTTCTGGATACTGAAAGAGACATCGTATTTCACAGAGAACTTCTCCTCGTACTCGCCAGATTTATCGGCAACCAATTGCTCGAATAAAGCCTGATGCTCCGGAGATACCGTGAAATGGATATTCACCTCGCCGGCGTTATTCTTGGCGTACATGGCGCCTTCGGCCAAATGTTCTTCCATCGCCGTACGAACCGTATCGGCATATTTATGGAAAAGCAACAAGCCTTTCGGTAGCTGTCCGTAATTCAAGCCTTTCGGCTCCAATAAATTGGATACCACCTCCTTGTACTCGCCCAAGGCTACCAACGCAGGAATATCTTTCCCTGTATTCTCCACGCACTTCTTGTCCAAAGCCTTATAGAAAGCGAATTTCTCGATCTCGCTAAAGAATTTCTTCTCGAAAGCGTTCATCGGTTCCTTATAATCCGCAGAAAGGAACTCGTACAGATTCTTAAACATACGGCTAGCAGCGCCGGAGGCAGGTACGAATTTTACGATTTTCTTGTTTTTAGCCAGATAAGCGTCCCAAGCATCCATATAAGAAGCCTGTTCCTCTTTAGATATTACCATAATACCTTTTTCTACCGAAGCGGAGGCCGCTATCTCAAGGAAAGGGAAACCTTTTACGAAGCAAGCGAGTTGCTCTTCAATCTGTTTTTCGCTGATTCCTTTGGCTTTCAGCTGTTCTAAATCGTTTGCGTTTAACATAGTATAGTATTTAATGTGAATAATCTCATCAGTAACACCACAGGGCACTTATGCGCTATGTGTATCGCAAATGTATAAAATAACCGCAAGATACATGTTGAAATTCCATAGAAAAAAGTATTTTTACAGCATGTTTTGCGGTTTGTCCTCAACCGGGCAATAAAAATGATATAACTATGGATACAATTGGATTCTTTACGTCTGAGGAAAAGAAGCTGTTCTTCTCCAAATACAGGCTCCTGTTACGAAACCTTTACTCTTTCCTCGAGAGGGAAGATATCCGAAAGATGAAGGAGCTGATGAAGCGGGTTGTCGCCCTCGATTGCTACGGCAGGGATAAGAATGGTATCAACGGTTTATTGCGAAATATTGACACGGCCTTGATCGCCACCTTGGAGATTGGCTTGAAACGCACCTCGGTCATCGCCCTCCTATTATACCGCCCGGTATTGAAGAAAGCGATCACGATAGAGGAAGTGGAGCAGAAATTCGGAGCGGACGTGACCTTGATCATCCGTCGCCTCTTGAAGACCTCCGACCTGTATGCCCGGAACACCGCCGTCAACTCGGAGAATTTCCATCATTTGCTTTTCTCGTTTGCCGAGGACGTACGTGTGATCTTGCTTATGATCGCCGACCGCCTCTGCCTCATGCGTATGGGAAAACAGATGCAAGAGGATGATCGTATCCGGCTGGCTACCGAGGCCTCTTATTTGTACGCTCCCCTCGCCCACCGGTTGGGCTTATATACTATCAAGAGCGAGCTGGAAGACCTTTCCCTGAAATACACGGACAGGAAACAGTATGACTTCATCAAACGGAAACTGAATGAGACGAAACGCTCCCGCGACGCTTATATCGCCGAGTTCATCGCCCCGATCAAGCGGAAGCTGGCAGCGGCAGGATTCAAGTTCGATATCAAGGGGCGTACCAAATCCATACATTCCATTAATAACAAGCTGAAAAAGCAGCAGGTGGAATTCGAGGGTATCTACGATCTTTTCGCTATCCGGATCGTATTGGATACGCCGCTGGAGAAGGAACGCTCGGAATGCTGGCAAGTCTACTCCATCGTCACCGATATGTACCAGCCCAACCCGAAGCGTATGAAGGACTGGATCTCCATCCCGAAGACCAACGGTTACGAGAGCTTGCACATCACGGTGATGGGCCCGCAAAATAAATGGGTGGAGGTGCAGATCCGTACGAAGCGGATGGATGAGATCGCCGAGCGAGGCCTGGCGGCGCATTGGAAATACAAGGGCGTGAAAGCGGAGAGCGGGCTAGACGAGTTCTTGAATACCGTACGTGCCGCCTTGGAGACCAAGGAGAATAATCCGCTCGACTTGATGCAGGATTTCAAGATGGATCTATATAAGGATGAGATCTACGTCTTCACGCCTACCGGCGAGCTTATCAAGCTGGCCAAGGGAGCGACGGTCCTCGATTTCGCCTTTGCCATCCACACGAAGCTAGGAAGCAAATGCGTGTCGGCGAAAGTGAACGGTAAGAACGTTCCGATCAGATACCCCTTGAACAACGGCGATAGCGTATCCGTCATCACGTCGCCCGCCCAAAGCCCGAAGCGGGATTGGCTGAACTTCGTCGTCACCTCCAAGGCCCGTGTGAAGATCAAGCAGGCCTTGAAGGAGGAGACCGTGAAGGCCGTGGAATTCGCCAAAGAGATGTTGCAGCGCCGCTTCAAGAACCGGAAGATCGACATGGACGAGCCGACCATGATGCGCTATATCAAGAAGAAAGGATTCAAGACCGTCACGGACTTCTACATCGAGATCGCCGAGGAACGCCTCGATCCCAACCAAGTAATCGACGAATATCTGGAGGCTTTCCGCAAGGAGACGGAGACGAACGAGCGTACCGAGGTGCGTAGCGCCGAGGAATTCGTGACGATGACTCCGGTGGAGGAGATATCGACGAACAAGGATGTCTTGGTGATCGACAAGAACCTGACGGGTATCGAATATAAACTCGCCAAATGCTGCAACCCGATTTATGGCGACGAGGTTTTCGGTTTCGTCTCCACACAGGGTATCAAGATCCACCGTATGGATTGCCCGAACGCCCAAGAGATGTTCAGCCGCTTCGGTTACCGGATCATCCGTGCGAAATGGAGTGGCAAGGGAGACAATGGCTATACGGTTACGCTGCGGGTGATCGGACGGGACGATATAGCGATCGTCACCAACATCACCTCCGTGATCGGAAAAGAATCGAACGTCACGCTTCGCTCCTTAAACATCAACTCGGTAGACGGATTATTCCAAGGTAACTTTACCGTATTGGTAAGAGATACGACCGCATTAAACTTGCTGACGAAAAAGATCAAGGCGGTAAACGGCGTGAAAGCGGTAGAGCGATTAAATTCTTAGACAGTGTACTGTGCACGAAGTACCGTAGTACTCTGTACGAAGTACTACAGTACCCTCTAGGAAGTACCGCAGTACTTCGTACAGGGGACTGTGCCAACTGTACGACTGGGCCTTGTGACTATACCCGGATCACAGAATCGGCTTCAGCCCCATCTTCTCCGCACGTTGTATTAGGAACTGCCGGGCCGCCTCATACTCGTTCGGGATCACGCCGTCGAGGATGGCGTTCTTGATCGCCTCCTTCAGCACGCCGACAGGCTTGGAGGGAGCCAAGCCAAACGTCTCCATGATCTCCTCGCCGGATACCGGGGGCTGGAAGTTACGGACACGGTCTTTTTCCTCTATATCGGCCAGCTTCTCGCGCACCTTACGGAAATTGTTCAAGAAACGGCGAACCTTCTCCGGGTTCTTGCTCGTGATATCGGCCTCGCACAGTTTCATCAAATCGTCGATATCATCTCCCGCGTCAAACAGCAGACGGCGGATCGCCGAATCCGTCACCTCATCGTCCGACAAGGCGATCGGACGCATATGCAGGCTTACCATCTTCTGCACGTACTTCATCTTCTCGTTCATCGGGAGTTTCATCTTCCTAAAAATACCGGGGATCATCCGCTCGCCGATAAAATTATGATTATGGAACGTCCATCCCAAGCGAGGGTCGAAACGCTTCGTGGCAGGCTTGGCGATATCGTGGAAGAGGGCGCTCCAACGCAGCCATAGATTATCGGAAGTCTTGCTCAAACGATCCAGCACCATCAAGGTATGGGCGAAATTATCCTTATGCCCGATCCCCTCCTTGGTCTCCACGCCTTTCAAGGCGCAAAGCTCGGGGAAAATCAATGGCAACAGTCCGCATTTATCCAGCAAGTCGAAACCGATAGAGGGCTTTGGCGAGAGGACGATCTTGTTCAACTCGTCCACGATACGCTCCTTGGAGATGATGGAGCTACGCTCCCGGTTGCGGATGATGGCGTCGAAGGTATCGGGATCGATAAAGAAACCTAATTGAGTGGCGAAACGAACCGCACGCATCATCCGGAGCGGATCATCGCTGAAAGTAACATCCGGGTCTAAAGGCGTACGGATCGTAAGCTCGTCCATATCCTCCAACCCGCCGAAGGGATCGACCAATTCTCCTTAACGCTCCTTGGTCAGGCAAAGGGCCAAGGCGTTGATCGTGAAATCCCGGCGGTTCTGGTCATCCTCCAAGGTGCCGTCTTCCACGACAGGCTTACGGCTGTCATGACTGTAGGATTCTTTCCTTGCCCCCACGAATTCCAGCTCCAGATCGCCGGCTTTCACCTGCGCCGTCCCGAAATTCTTGAAGACGGAAAGATAAGCGCCACGCCCGATCTTCTTGGCCACTCGTTTGGCCAACTCGATACCGCTGCCAACCGCTACCACGTCTATATCCTTGGATGGGCGGTTCAAGAAAATATCCCGCACATATCCGCCTATTACATATACCTCAACACCTAGCTCTTCCGCCGCCTCCGATATCAAATGGAAAGGCTTCGCGGATATATGATTTACTATCTCTTCCTCGTTTATATACATATTTATGTATTCAAATCCAATAAAGAGCGCAAAGATAATCAAATTTCATGTACTTTTGCGGTATCAAATACATTGAACGAGAAAGATATGAAAAAGTTAGCGATCTGTATAACGCTCATTGCCGCCATTTTAACGGGCTGTAACGGAGACGAGAAAGCGGCTCAGGCCCGTTTGGACAAGGCCCGGGCCATGTACGAGAATAACGAGTTTTTCGGGGCGAAGAACGAGATAGACAGTATCCGGACGCTCTATCCCAAGGAAGTAAAGGTGCTGAAGCAGGGATTAACGCTTATGCGCCAAGTAGAAGTAAAGGAGGCGGAGCGCAATATCGCTTTCTGCGACAGCTTACTCCCTATCAAGCTGGAGGAAGTAGAGGGATTGAAGAAAGGCTTCGCTTTCGAGAAGGATTCCGTTTACGAGGAAATCGGCAATTATATCTGGAAACAGCAGACGATAGAGCGCAACGTGCAACGTTGTTACGTACGTTGCGGCGTGAACGAGGAGGGCGAGATGTATCTGGCCAGCGTATATTACGGCGGACGCCCCATCGAGCATACGGGAATCAAGCTGAGCCTGAAAGACGGCCAATTCGCCGAGACCGCTTCCATCCCGTACGACGGCGGACTGAATTACCGCTTCAAGGATATGGGAAGCACCACGGAGGTAGTGACCTACAAGGGGGAGCACTGCGTCGATGCCGTCAAGTTCATCTACGATAACGAGAAAGAGCGGATCAAGGTGGAATACACGGGAGGCAAGCCTTACATTATATATATGGCGGACGCCGACAAGAAAGCGATCGTCAACACCTTCAACCTCGCCACCGTATTAAGCGATATCAAGAGCATGAACACCTTGAAAGAGAAATCAGAGAAGAAGATCGCTTATCTAAAGAATAAACTGGAGGAGTAGAATCCCTCCATACAAATGGCCTACCTATAAAAAAGCACCGGGATCCCTACCATACAGTAGGAATCCCGGCGTTAGTATACAGACTGATATCCACTATCAGTTATTCATCATTTAACGACGACCTTCTGGGCGGTCTCGCCATCAACGGAAACTACCACGATACCTTTCGATGCCGGCATCACGAAGTTATCTGAAGAAGCGATAGCGGAAGCGGTGGTCTGACCTAAGATGTTAGACAATGTAACCGTCTTGCCTGCCGCGTTCAAGACCGTAACGCTAGCCTCGCCAGCGATTACCGTGAAGCTGGCAACCTCTTCCAATTGTTCGTTGGAAACCGGAGTCGGAGCATTCTCGATCGTGAACGGAACGCCAACATTAGACATTACCACAACATTGTTTACCACACCTACATAAGGAGTCTTCAACTCGCCCGCGGCCACGGTGCGATTCAGCTCTTTCTGGTTCTCCAATAAGTAACCACCATCCTGAGTTGTCTTGAAGGCGAACAAAGCGTTGTTATCCAAAGACGGAACGATATTCGCTTTATCGCTGAAGCCTACACGGTAGTAAGTAGCGCCATTGCTAACGAATGTCTCGTTAGAATCCCGCAAGGATACCATATAGTAGCGAGGAGAAACAGCTTTGGTAGTTGTCTCCGGCGTATAGATCGATGTCGTGATGAAATACAACGGTTTACCAGCGATCACGGTATCGGCTTCTTGAACCCATAAAGAGAAGTTGTCAGTCTCATAAGTTGACTTCAAGATATCTTGGCCTTCGTTCTTCACTTCGGCGAAGAAATTCAGCGGATTCATCGTCAAGAACTTACCATTCGTACCGAAACGCTTGTGAGAATTGTCGATAGAAGCGTACTCCGGAGCCTCTACAGCGACAAAGTCGAAGTAGTTAACCTTATCGGAAAGGATCAGGTTCGCCGTATTCACGTTCATAAAAACATATTGAGTGGTCGCGCCTACCCTTGTAGCCATCTGGTATTTGCCACCGGTCGTAGCCGTATTGAATACGAATTCCAACGGAGCGGTATAATCAGATAATTTCAACGGTCCGCCATTCTCGCTGGCAACCAAATCATTGCTGAAACGTTCTTTCAACATATAAGTCGCATGATACAAGGTATCACCTAAAGCACGGGCACCTAAACCATCCGTTACATTCTGTACGGAATCTTGGCTAACCACGATACGAAGAGCGGCTGCGTTCGCTGCGTCACCGGATTTAATCATCAATACGGAATCAGAAGTAAACGCATACAGATCGTCTACACCCGGAGTACCGGAGATCAAGTTCAATACATAACCATTATCGGCGAGTTCCTCCGCAGAGAAGTGACGAGTACCCAAGAATTTATCCTTTAAATCCACATTCGCTTGATATTCCACCGTAATAGAATCGGTGCTACCCCCAAATGTATAGGTATTGGCCATACCTTGAACGGCGAAGATCTCCTCGTTAGAAATAATAGTCGTATTCGTATTACGGTCTACAACCGAATACATTCCGTTGTTTTCCTTGATATACCATTGTCCCTTCGGTTGATAAATAGAAGGTTTGAAACCTGCCGCGGTTACCAACTTATCGGAAGCGGCACTCTTATCGTAAGCGACAGCGTATTGTCCGCCCTTATCGCCCTTGCTCGCACTCTTCAAGAAGTATACGCCTGTACCTGTAGCGATCGTAGAAGGAGTTCCCTTCGTTACGGTAATAACAGGAGCGGCTCCTTGAGCAGGTTGAGTAGAACCCGACTGCAAGTCAGATACGGTCAAGGCTTTCGTCTCGATCACGCTGGCATATACGACACGTACGTTCGGAACGGAGGTCATCGGACTTGCGTTCACGGTCGGAGCGGCAGCGGCATACATAGCCAAAGCATCGTTCTTCAAGTTGATCGTGAAATAGAATTTCTGGAAATCAGCGTTACCCAGTGTATGCAAGCCACTAGCGTCATAGGTGGAGTCAGCCGTAAACTTAGCCCCATATACACCGGTAGCACCGGCGATCACATTCTTCAATGTATCGACACCTAAGTATTTTGCTTTACCATCACTAAATACTTGGTCACCTTGGATTTGCAAGGTCACATATTTAGCGTTCGCAATAGCGCCTGTAGCGGGAGCCGCCGTATTCTTCGCTATCAAGTTCTTACCCTCGAAGATATTTCCTTGATAATTTCCTCCAAACGTCAATTGAAAGACTTGGAAACCACCCCCTAGCTCACTTGCGCTCAAATACATAGCGTCGCTAGGAGCCTCTACGGTAAATTTCGTAGAAGAAGCAGAAGAACCTAAGCTCAAGTCTGTCCCAGCTACATCCAACGCCAAGATTTGATTGTTTCCGTAATAAGCCTGAATAGCGCTACCACCGGCAGCGTCAGAGAATGTCCACTGATTCACGCCCGATGTGATAACAGGCTTTGCCGTAGATGAAGCCGCAAACGACAAAACGGCCTGTGTCTTCTTGTTCTTGAATTGATACACAGGACCAGCAGGAGTCGTGCCCGCATTCGTGATTTGCCACAAGGCAGAATCAATAGCGGCTTTGGTAGCGTCTGACGCCAAAGTTTTAACAATTACTGAGTCGGCTTTCTCACCACTTAAAGACAAAACGGAAGAACCTGTCTTTAAATAATAATAGTTACCGGCTTTCCACTGAGCCTCCGGAACGGTCGTACTCGACTGAGCATTAGCCGAGAATACGCCCGCAACCATCAGGGCTGCAGCAATAAGAGTACATTTTTTGTCCATAATCAAATAGATTTTATTTATTAATCACAGTCTAAACAGGGGTTGTTTAGAAAAGGTTTTGAGGGCGTATGAGATTAACAATCGATTTAGCGTCTTATAACAAAAATCGTCCTATTCTCACGAACAGGACGACTATACTACTAAAAATGTAAACAGTGTATTTATATAGTAATATCATGAAACTATATATTTTGGAGAAAAACCGCTCCACCTTCACAGGCAAAACGGCTGGAAATCTAATCTACTCAATAAATATCTTCACAGGCTTACTCGAAATAAGCATGTTCTTTTACGACATGACCTCTGTCATCGAAATAAACCTTATATATCTTACCATTTCTGGAAAGTAATACTACCTTATACTTCACAAACGTGCTATTGTTTGACACCTCAACTGATTTCACCATACATCCCTCATAGGAAGTATTTACCGCATCACGCAATACTTGGGGCATATCAGTTACCTCGATCGGATAAAATTTATCCTGTGCCACTGTTTCCTTAGCGCTACCGACCATCCCGGCTTGCGCTTCTACATCAGGGGCAATAAATAAGCCACATAAAGCGACAATAACCCCGTAAACAATCTTTTTCATACCTTAAAAACCTAAACCTTTTTTCTCTTACATCATAAATTCGCAGTATAGGGTGCAATCTCCGTGCCAAAACTCACCCTAAAAAACGACAAGAGAATAACAAGTTGTAAATCCGACAATTAACCAAAAGCGAAGAATCAATCATTCGGTTGCCAAAGTGTGGAACAAACCGTGGAATGTGGAAAATTTCCCCACGAGAGTGTGGAATCTCTACACACTACTATAAAAAACGAGGCCCACCCTTAATCTATATAAGGATGAGCCTTAAATCATTCTACTTAAATATAATCAAATAAAAATACTAAAGTAATAAAATAAAGTTCCGTAATATCGTATACACTCTGTGTCTAATCTCTAATTTGCGATTCACAAAGATAAATCTTTTTGTTCAACCATCTATAAAATAACCGCACATCTAACGAAACTCAAAGATTTTTGAACAAAGAGATTCCTTTTAAGGACAAGTCATAGATTATCACGAACTTCAATCCTTCGCTTGGTGTACGGTAAGTTGCGGGAATGGGAAACCGATACCTACCTCATTGAAGGTCGCGTAGATATTCTTGTTAATATCGAAATACACGCCCCAATAGTCGGAACTGTTTACCCAAACACGTACCACCACGTTTACGCTGCTGTCCGCCAAGGCTGTCAAGGCGATAAACGGAGCGGCCGGCTCGGACAAGATGCGGGAATCCTTCGCTAATACAGACTCTATCACTTGCTTTACTTTCTCATAATCGCTGCCGTATTCCACGCCAAAGGTCCAGTCTACACGGCGAGTCGTCTGGTTACTGAAATTAGTCACAACGCCACTGCTCAAAGAGCCGTTCGGTATATAAATGACCTTATTATCAACCGTACCTAATACGGTATGGAACATCTGGACCTCTTTCACGGTACCGCCAACGCCCTGCGCCTCAATATAATCACCCACCTTATAAGGCTTGAAAAGAAGGATGATCAATCCACCGGCAAAGTTTGACAGGTTACCGCTCAATGCCATACCGACAGCGACACCG
>OGCW01000820.1_pt1 | contig 14206 bp, 9 predicted proteins | sample 1570231 | NCBI WGS metagenome assembly OGCW01 (sample SAMEA2582168, study PRJEB24529) | metagenome | biome: Human gut stool | place: China | collected 2011 | reverse complement strand
TGGATATTTAGATCAATATGCTGTGATTGAACATTCTCTGACAATGAAAGAATTTTTGAAAACTGCCTTTTCAAATTTATATGAAATGGAAAAACAGCTGATGCAACTATATGAAAAGGCTGCCGAAGGGGACAGCAGGAGCCTTGAACTTGCAGCACGGTACCAAGAACAGCTTGAAAAACATAACTTTTATTCCATTGATACTGAAATCGAACGTGTTGCAAATGGATTGGGATTATCTGCCATTGGATTGGAACGTCCGATTTCAGAAATGAGTGGAGGTCAACGAGCAAAAGTCATTTTAGCGAAACTGCTTCTGGGAAAACCGGATGTATTGTTGTTAGACGAGCCGACTAATTTCCTTGATAAAAACCATGTAACATGGCTAGCGGAGTATCTGTCTGCTTTAGAGAATGCCTTTTTGGTTGTTTCCCATGATTTCAGTTTTTTGGATAAGATAGCAAATCGAATCTGTGATATAGATAACCATACAATCACAAAATACTTTGGTACCTACTCAGAATTTTTGCGGAAGAAAACACTGTTAAGGGAAAATTATGTTCGACAGTATGTTGCACAACAAAAACAAATAAAAAAAACAGAGGAGTTTATACGGAAGAATATAGCAGGTCGAAAGGCAAAGATGGCTAGGGGGCGACAAAAACAGCTTGACCGGATGGAAAAAATGGAGGCACTTGATCAAAAGGAAATTATTCCACATTTTCATTTTCCGGTATTGTCGTTGACAAATACAGAGCATCTACTGGTAAAACAATTAGCAGTTGGTTATCATTATCCTGTTTTATCGCAGATAGAGTTTAGCATCAGGGGAGGGCAGAAAGTAGTAATCACCGGTTTCAATGGGATTGGGAAATCCACATTATTAAAGACACTTATTGGACAAATTCCTTCCATGCATGGAACGTATCAGTTTTCGGAACAGGTAAAAATAGGGTACTTTGAGCAAGATTTAATCTGGGAAGACTCCGAACAGACACCGATTCAGATTGTTGCTAATGCCCATCCTGATATGGTGAGGAAAGATATTCGGAAGCATCTGTCACGATGCGGAATTTCTAGCAAACATGCAATGCAGCCGATCGGAACGCTAAGCGGAGGAGAACAGGCAAAAGTAAAAATGTGTTTGCTCACTCTGGTTCCTTGTAATTTTTTGATTCTAGACGAGCCTACAAATCATTTAGATGTGCAAGCAAAAGAGGCCTTGAAAACAGCTCTTTCGGATTTTGATGGGACAGTACTTTTGGTATCACATGAGGATGCGTTTTATCGTGACTGGGCACAGAGAGTAATCAACATTGAAAAAAGATAAGGTAGAAAGAGAATGGTGACAGACTGTAGGGGAAAGAAAATTGTAGCTTGGCAGATTGCCTTCATACCAAAGCCAGAGAAAAAACTCAACTTTATTTCACAAATGAAGTTGAATTTTTATATCAGCTCATATGTAAACATATCTTAAATTTTTTAAAAATAGTGGAATGAGAATATAAAAAATGAATATTTGGAGATTTTTCAGGAATCTCAAAGAGACAAAGGTGTAGAAAATGCTGAAGATCTGAAAGTTTCCATTTATTTATAAGTGATGGATAATTGGGTATTATTTTACACTGGAGAAAGAAAATGGATATATTAAATTTTATAGAGGATACTCCCTTAGCAAAAATATATAGATATTACGTTATGCAGACGGAGGAATTCATACGGGGAACTTTTATACCTGTTTATGAAATTTCAATTAAAAAAATGTAGATGTTTGCCAAAACATTTCATGATAGGATAAAGTTGTATTCATTTATGTACAAGCAAATTTGTGCAATGAATTTTTATTCTGCATGGCAGCAGAAGAGTTACTTTGGCATAGTCTGCAATAAAATATAGGAATAAGTTTAAGACAAGGTATAGAAAGACAAATACCTTGTCTTTTTTTGCGTGTAGGAAGGAGGAACATACCTAAAAATTGCAGACAGAAAGGAGAGAAAATGGCAGAGATAAAATTATTTGACACATGGACATTTCAGGAAGAAATGCCGGAACCATTCAGCAGGTTTTTACAAAAAGAAGGATTACGAAAAACCACTACCATGGTGGAATGTCTTTCCCAGTATAATCAGGGAAGACAGGCAACACTGCATCCCCCTACATTGAGGGCAATGCTCAATATTGCAGGGATTTATTTGAAACAAACAGAAGGAGCTCTTGGGTTTCAAAAAGGAAATTATGATTTGTTGAATTTCTATTGCATGGAATATGTAAAAGGAAAACGACGCTACGCATTGGTTTATAATCCGATCAGTGCAAAGATACGTGGTGTCTGTAAAACAGAAAAACAAACATATAAAGCTCTGGATTTTGTTGAAAGAAACGTCAGTGACGGAGAGGAAGTTCTGGCAATGCTTATTTATGTCAGTCTGGAAAAGAAAGAAGCATTATATAACCTGGAGTTTGCTCAGAATTTTATTTTATTCATGCAGCAGATGAAAGAAGGATGGAAAAATGCAAAACTTGCATTAAAAGCAGCTTTTCTTTGTTGTGATAACCTGTACCGGAGAGTCGAAAATGTACAGGATTTCAGCAATGAAGGAATTCCGTTGGAGAAAAGCCAGCTTGGAAAGAATGGTATGGAACAACTTTCCACACTTGCAATCGAAAGTGAACTGTATGCACCAAACGATGCGATAAAAGGTACATTTCAGATTTTTGGAGAAACGAAGAAAGTAAGAGAATGGACGTTAAAAGAATTACAGAAAATTTACAGACAGCACTGGCAGGTTTCTAAAGATTATCAAGACCGTATTCCACGGCTTCCAGAGGATATGAAAGTTGGGGAATATGCGCAGGATATCCTTTCTGCAATTGTAGAGTCTCCTTTCCGGAAATTTATGATCACCGGAAATGCAGGAACAGGAAAGACAACAGACGCACAGATGATTGCCCAGATTTTAGGAGTGCCTTATTTTGCTTTGAACTGTGGACCGGAAACCGATGAAAGTACACTGGTGGCAGGGATTTATCCAAATTCCAGGAAAAAGACCGAAGATAGCATGAAGTTTCCTTCTTTACAGGAATTTGTTACAGATCCGATGCAGGTATTAGAAGAAGTAGCCCATACAAGAAAAGAAGGGATTACCAAAAGCGAAGCCTTTAGGGAACTGTTAGACGCAGTGTATCAGTCCGGTTACCAGAAAGCAAAAAATGAAGGGGATTTTGTAATGCAGGAATCGGAAATCATAAAAGGCTGCCGAATGCCTTCGGTGATTGAAATTATGGAGGCTTCCCTTATTGTAGAGCCGGGGACACTTGGAAAACTTAACCGGTTATTAGATGACTCCAGGAAACTGGACCTTCTGTACGGGGAAGTCGTAGAACGACATCCAAATGCAATTATCATCATCACTACCAATCTGAATTATGTTGCAAATAGGGAATTTGATTTTTCCGTGGTATCCAGAATGAACAAAGTGCAGCATCGGAAGGATTTAACAGAGCAACAGTTGGCAGAACGTGCCATGTTTCGTACAGGCTGCAAGGATATGGAAGTCCTAAAACAGATGGCAAAGGTAATGAAACGACTGGATACAGTCGTAAAAGAAGAATTTGGAAAAGCCGGACTTTGCGGCTACCGGGAATATGAAAACTGGGTATATGAATATATGCGCACCCAAAATCTTGTAAAGGCTGCAGAAGATACGGTATTATCCAAGCTTGCATCCGATGAAGAAGATAGGGATATGCTCCGGCAGGTATGTATGGAGATTTATGTAGAGCAAGGGAAGGGATCTGTATGAGAAGTAAAGAAATAGGAAATAGCAGGCAGACAGAGAAGCGCTTGCTGCGGGATATGGAAGTATTTTCTTCTCCTCAGTTTTTAAGGTTAGTGCAACGGATTGGAAAAGAAATTACAGATAAGCATGATGCACAGATCCGGTTTTATTCCGATGCAACGGATCACAGGGCCGGTTATTTTGAGGGGCGCTATATTTATATCAATACCATGAATATGCTTACACAAAGTTTTCCGACTTTGGATTTGAGAAGCAAAAGCCTGATAGGCGTGGAAGGACATGAATGCGGACATCAGAATTACAGCAGTATCTATCTGAGACGGAAATATATAGATGGAATTGCAAGTGGGATTTTATATCCAGCCTGGCCGCTGCCGGAGACGGAGCGAGAAACTGGATTTTTACAAAGTATGAAAGAGGGTTTTCAAAAGAAAGATGCGGTTCTATTAGGACTCTATCTGCAAACAGCCGGAAGGCTGCATGGATATCTGGAAGATGCCTTTATCGAAGAACAGATGTGCAGAAGGTTTCCAGGAAGTATCCGGCAGGGGATTTTGCAGAACCGTAAAAGGAATATGGAGCAGATTTCTAGTCTGAAAAGCCAGATTGTACAGAAGAAATCAAAGCTGAAGATTATGTTACTTCTGTTGGTGCAATATATGTTTACCAATAAGGTCAACGTATGGGACGGAGAAGTTGCAGAATATATGGAACTGCTTAGAAACTGTATTCCGGTTCTTTTGAAAACGACTGTTGATATGGGGGAAAGCGCAAGGTATCTTGCAACAAACCAGATTTTATTGAAGTTGTGGCCTTTGCTTTTAGAAGAAGCGGAAGGTATGGAAAGAAAAATAAAATCGACAGGAGAAAACAAAGAGAGCGTATTGAAACAGGCTTTTGATGAGTGGAAAAAAGATCTGCCACAATACTCGGAAGAACCTTTCTGCAGGGAAATCCGCATGGAGCGAAAGGAAGCTTCGGATGTTCTTTGGAATGGAGGAGAACTGAAATATACTGTTTCAGAAGAAATACAATCCATTCAAATGGAAGGAGAAAGTGCAACAAAAGGGCAGGAAAGCCTGAGAGAAGAAAAAACAGAGTCCTTACTTTCTGAATTGCAGCAAGAAACGGTAAAGACAATTGATATTGGAAGAGAACTTCAAAACATCTGTCTGGAATTAAAAAGAGAAGCAAGGGAAAAGGGATATGAGGAATGGATGCGGGAGCGTTTGAAAGAGATTTTAGAAAATACGGAGTTTACACCTGTGAACCGGGAAATTAAAAAGCGTGTTTTCCGAAAAGAAGTCATTTCACAAACCGCATATCAAAAATATAGAATTTTTCAACCGCAGATAAAACATACTTTAATGAAAATGAAGCAGGATTTACTACCGGTTCTAAAAAGGAAGAAAACCCATATTTTACGTTACCAGTATATAGGAAAAAGATTGGATATGGCACATCTTTGGAATCCTGAAAAAAGAATTTTTCAGACCAAAATCCCTTCTCAAAACATGGATACAGCGATTGGATTTTTATTGGACCAGTCTGGTTCCATTGACAGCAAACGGTGGGAAACCTCTGTGCTGACAGCCCTTTGTGTGGTGGAATTTGCACAGGTATTTGGGATACCGGTATGTGTGAACGGACACTGCACAGGGAGAGAGCATATAGGAAGGAAACGAGAGGAAATTGTGTGTTTGCATTCCTATTTAGAGTTTGGTGAGAAAGAGGAAGGCAAGTACCGGATTTTGGATATGGAGACAGGCGGAGCCAACAGAGATGGGGCGGCTCTTCTTTACATGGCAGAAAAAATGGTAAAAAGAAAGGAAAAGATGAAAATCCTGATTTTTTTCTGTGATGGACTTCCAAATGCACAAGGCTATGGCGGAAAAGTAGCAAAGGAAGATTTACAGAAGGTACAAAGGCAGCTGAAGCAGAAACAGATTACTTTGTTTGTGGCAGCGATTGGAAGGGATCAGGAGGATATTCAAAATATTTACGGGAATGCCTGTATCAATGCGGAGAATCTGGAACAGCTTCCGCATCAGATTGTAAAGAAACTTTTAGAATACATGGGATAGAGAAACAGGACAAGGGACTTTTTCAGGTCTCTTTTTTGATTGGAGGAATTATGGAGCAGAAAAAAGAATGGATTGAGGATTTCTGGCGTACAGGGTATGCAATCCGTCTGGGAAAAGACCAGTATTTTCAGGAAATCAGAAACAAACGTATTGTAACCGCAAAAATTTGGAAAGCCGCTTTCTTTCAAAGCTTAAGAGAAGCTGAGATATTTGCTCAAAAACATCTTTGGTATACGGGAATGGATCCGCAGATTTGCTACCGTGCTTGGGTACTGGTATCTATTGAAAGTGAAGAAGAACAGGAGTTGTTTTGGAATGGAAAGCAGTTTGTCCCGGAACTTGGGAAGGCAAAACTTTTTTCCAGTTCGCAGGAAATGCAGACTTATGTAAAACGTTTGGGACTATCCAGACAGACTTATCCGGAATTATTGCCGGTAGAGAAAAAACAGATGAAAAATGCAGCGTAAGGAGGAAACAGGATGGAAATTAAAAATTTAGCACAATTAAAACGGGTTATACAAGAGAAAAGAGAATTTATTATCAGAGCACACCGACAGGAAAAATTTTTAGGACAGAAGAGAATACCTAACGTGGTACAAAGTAATGGATTTTATTCTGTCATATCCGGACAGCCGGAGCATGAGATCAGTTGTGCAAATCATGGAAAAGGAAGCTGGATTGATTTTGGGAAAGCAACTCAGTGGGAATTTCAGGAGGAGACATGCAGTATGTATTTGCCAGAAATGGAGCATATACCTGAAAACCTGATTTGGACGATTGAATTTTGCAAGGATAAAAAGAATATCCCACAAAAACTTTCCTGCTCCATTCTCTGTAATGCTTATTATCATGGAGAATTATTGCTGCCAGAAGCAATAAAAACCTTCCCGGAGGCACTGGAATACGCGAAGGACCATTTAGATGAAATTCCATTAGGAGAAATGAATTATATCGAAAACAGTGATGTACTCGATCAGGAGAATTGTGAGCTGGTAGCTGCCGATTCGGAAGAAATTCCAGAAGACAGCAGCAAAGAAAACGGTTTGAAAAGTTCCAAAGAGGAATGGTGGAGGATCATTGAAGGAATCAAAGAACATGAAAGCAGACTGGCAGAACAGGGAAGGACAGAAGATGCAGAAAAGATTGCCAGAGGTATGGACTTTTTCTATCCAAATGATGTTGTAACGGAGATTTTAAAAGATGGAGATGGAAGAATTTCTGGGATAAAAAGAGGAGAAATTTCTTTATCAGATGACGATTATTATCTAGCAGATACCCAGGAACCTTATTCCTTCCGTCAAGTTACTTGGGAGGATATTCTTAGAATAATGGAGGAATATTCCAAGAATGGTTATCTGCCTCCCATCTTTTCAAAGGGAACGGTTATCTGGCTTTCAGAAGAATATGAGAGCGATTCCAAAACATCAAGATTTTACTATCCGATGCAGCTGCCACCATGGAAAAGTCTGCAAATGATCCGAAAGTTGGATTGCTGGTATGCAGATACCGATTTGGATCGTAGGGAATATGCAGAAGAATATCAAAGGATTGTATCTGGAATTTTGCATGGTCTTGTGATTTTAAACCCGAAAAAACTCGCATTAGAAGAGGTGATTAAAGAATGGGAAGTGAATTTTACAGAACCCGAAAAAAGTGGGTATCGAGCAGCCTTTGATGGAATTCGTAAAGGTAAAATCCCAATTGTTCGGGACTGTAATTACATAACAGATTAACCACAAAAGAAAGAAATAAAGGGCTGTGCAAGACAGCCCTTTCCAGAAAGGAGATCAAATGGATATATTAAAAGAAAAAATAGATGCAAACAGTTTTCAGACTATGAAGCATATCATTTTCCTTACCTCAACAAAGAATGATAAGATACGGTATTTTGAAAAAGAAGAGGCAGATAAACGTTTTCTTCCAATAGGGAAAGAACAAAAGGAGGAAGACGCTTATACCTTTCAGTATCCGGGTGAGATGCTGGAGAGGTATGAAGAAAAGATAGGGGATACTGTTCAAATCCGCAGGGCACTGGCATTTGCCCTTGTAACTATGTCTGATTTTCATGAAGCACAAATGTATGTGGGAACACAATATGAAAACTTTCTGAAACGGATAGAACGAGAAGCGAAAACCGATATTTATCTGGCAGGAGCTATGTGTTTTTTAACTCCGTCTGAAAAGAAACAAAAGTTTTATTATGAACGGATTAAAAGTTATTCATACAAAGAACTTGCAGAATGTATGTGTATCCTGTTTTTATTCAAAGGGAAAAAAGAAATCTGGGAAATGCTAAAAGAAAATGTATGCTCTTTCTTTGAAAATGAAAGAGCAGTAAATATCTTCCAAAATGCTGAAATGTATATCTGGTTTTTCAGAACTTATGAAAAGGAAATTAAAAAAGAAAGAAAACAGATATTTTCGAGATTAAAACTTTTGGTGAAGATGCAGCATACCCACGTAAAAGAACGTTCAGAGCTATTTCAACAGATGCGAAAGGCAGGTTACCAAAAAGAAGAAATTTTTTATTTAAACCTGCGGATGCTGCAGGCTGCAAAGGAAGACAAGTTAGAAACAGTAAGCCAGATAACATGGGAGCGTGCTTCAGAAAGTTTTTGCATTTTTATATGTAACCAGGAAAAGGAATATTCGGAGGAGCTTTATCAGCTTTGCAGGGAACTAATACAAAAGCATCGTTCTTATGAAATCAAAATCGGCGGATATGATGGGATTTTAGGCGCCATGAAATGTCAGGTAACTGTTAAAAATTCCAAGATATATGCACTGCTTCATACTTATGCAGGAGAGCGACAGGCAAATCCTAGCTGGTTTTTTATTCCATCATGTAAAACACAGGCAAAGAAAATCTTTTCTCTGTTGGGGAAAAAGGATTTTGATAAAAAAATACGGGAGACTTTATATAATCAGTCTTTTACGGAACAGGAACTTCAGGAGTATCTGAAGATTTATCAGGAATTGACAGATGTAGATTATATTCAACAGATGCTGCAAGAAGAGAACTATCAAAATCATAAAATTTTTGAAACATTTGCAGAAAAGAATTTCTTAGATCCCCGACAGATTATAAAAGAATTGCTTACAAAGGGAGAAGGAAAAGCGATTTCTGAATGGGAAGAACCGGAAAAAAAGAAGTATGGCTATATTCTTTCCTATATCGAAGATTTGGATACGGATTTAAAATTTCAGACTGCAAAACTTCTTTTGGATAACCGATCCATGGAAGAAATCAGAAAAGAAGAAAAACGAAATTTCTTATGGAAGAGTGTCGGAATTCAGGAATTTTATTACAGACGAGAATATGATAAGATGAATTTTTTGAAACTTCATTTGCAACCAAACCAGGTCCTGCAGTTGTTTTTCTGGATAGAAGAATCTGTTTATCGGTTTCAGCCACAAAAATATTTTGCTTTTCTTTTAAAAGTCTTGGAAAAAGAGGAAAATCTTATTTGGCTTCCGAAAGAACAGGCACAGGACTTTTGGAAAAAACTAATGGAGCTTGGGATAGAAGAAGCTGGAAGTAAGAAATTTAGAATGCTATACATGGAGAAAGAGGAACGGGAGAAGTTTTATAAAGAACAGGAAGAAGCCGCAAAACAGAAAAAAGTGGCTGAACTGGAAAAGCAAACAAAAGAAGCATACCAGCATTTTTGGAAACTGCAGCAGGAGAAAACAGCAGAAGAGATTTTTTGGAAAATCGATTCACTTTTCTATTCTTATCAAAAAGAAGCCTATATAAAAGCAACGGTTCAGTTCCTAAAAAAATATTTAGAAAAAGTGGGGTGGAAATTACCAAAAGCAGCAATTTGGGAATATTTAAAACTGCTATTAAACTTAGGGAAAAAAGAAGGGATAGAGATTGCAACTATAAAAGAGTGGTTGATAAAAACGGAGGTAGAAGATGCTTACGACGGTGAAGGAACACATGGAAATTATTAAGGGGTTGGAAGGACTTGGCTGGCAGGAGATTTTAGGATTTTCAAATCAGCAGCTCCTTCCTTTTACAAAAGAAATTGATACAGACGAAAAGAGAAGAATATTAAAACAGCTTCCAATCGAGTATGGAAAGAAATTGGTTGCCTATCCGAAAATTCTTTCAAAGATTATAAGTCTACTGGAAGCAGGAATTTCAGCCTATAGAATAGAAATGTTTATCGGCAGTGCCGATGAAAAACTATTTGACCGTTCCTATGAGGAATTGGAAGCAGCTTTGAAAACAGAAGCAATTTCGGACAGATACGTAGCTGTATATCTCCAATATTATTTTTCCAGCCATTTGTCCGAAAAAGAGTGCAGTACATTAAATGGAAATCTGGAGTTTCTCGAAACATATTGTGATAAAAAGCTACAAAATTTAACTCCTTCAGAAAGAATGGTTTTAAAAGAACCCATTTTTACAGGAGAATTTTTAGGAATAGCGATTGCAGAGGAGAATTTCTTTCAGGATTTAGGGAAAGGGAAGGTATTAGAACTTTTGAAGTATTTGTCAAAGTTTCAATTGCCGATGCTAAGTAAAGAGGCATACAGACAGATTGTTAAAAATGCAGAAGAACTTTATCCGCTATTAAGAGAAATCATACCTCGTTTACATAAAGGCATACGATCTTGTTTTTTGACAAGGTGGCTGGAGAATGAACAGTTATTGTTTGATTTAAACAGATTTGTAAGACAAGGATGGATTTCGCAAGGGAATTTCTATACAAGAGCAGGGTATATACAGGAGGTTTACCGGTATGCCATAAAAGCGGTGGACCGATTGAAATATTATCAGGAGTCAGTACTTCTTTATGCAGTCAAACATCAGAAAAAACACTTTTTGAAGTTGTATGAAGAAAATACAGAACTGTTTCTTGAACTTCCATGGAATTCTATTTTATTTCAAAAAGCATTTTATGAGGAGTATGTCAATCTAAATACATTAAATTTTCAAAATTTAAAGGAATGCAGAAAAATAAAGGAATGTTCTGCTATAGAAAAGACAGATATGCTACAAAAAGAGTATACTTTTGCGGAAATAAAATTATTTGCTGTCTGTCCTGACAGAGAGTATATCCGTTTGTACCACAAACTAAATTATAGAAGGGTAGACGATCGGTTGAGAGTTATGCAGGAAGTGGTGAAAAAGAGACTCTTGGACAAGGTAACCAGCGAAGAAACGCTGGAAAGAGTTGCGGCTTTTTTATCCCACAAACCATTATCTAAGTGGGTGAAAGAAGAATTGGGAAATATTTCCGGCCTAGTAGGGATGGATATACTAGATTTGTTTCTTTCCTGGGAAGAAGTTGTACGTTTTCTTCCAGAAGTGAAAAATGGTTTCCAACTGCGGTATTTGATAGCAAATAAAGAAAAATTAAGTGGATACCCAAATTTTCAGTCTGCCTATGCTGAACTATTAAAAAATGATCCTCACTGGGAATGGATGAAGAACACTTTTGCTTTCTCCGATTCGTTTATCAGAGAGCATGAAGCAAATATCCAGACATTTCTGGAACAAGGCGGTTCTGAAATTTTGTATGAATTTTATAAAGGAGATACCGGACAGACAGAAATGTTGCGTAGATTGTTGGTCGCAGAGCTTATGGGGAAATTTAAAGACTTAAAATACCATGATACAGATCTGGAAAAGGAACTTGCTTTTCCGATTTCAGAAAAACAGATGAAACTGTGGGCAGAAAATCTGCAACTTCAGAGAAAGGAATGGAAGATCTGGGAAGAAGACCGTTTTCTTCCGGTGATGCAGATTGGGGAGCTGCCGGATAAAACCTGTTTGAGTTACAAGACAGGAATGTATCGAAAGTGTCTGCTATCCTGCTTTGACAGTAATAAGAAAATTATATATATTTCTTATCAAGGTAAGATTGTCCTTAGGGCAATCCTTCGGCTTACAAAAGCATCTGAAGAAAAAATGGAAAGGGAGAACAAAGAATTTCAATTTGTAGATTTTACAAAGGATACGGGAAAGAAAAAGAAACCAGAGCAACTGGTTCTGTTTTTGGAAAAAGCCTATGTAAAAGGGATTTCAGACAGATTGGAACAGGAGATGTTTAAGCTTCTTTTTCGTATGGTAAAGGAAAAAGCAGGAAGACTCAACATCTCATTGTTAATCAGTCGTGATTACTTTGGGAACATTCCAAGTGGATGGTTTCAAAAAGAGAGCAGATACATCTATATCTCGGCTACCAAAGGAAAAGAGCAGTATTTGGATTCTCTAGGTGGAAATCATGGAATTGCTTCTGAAGGAAAATACCTGCAAGCATCGGTCTTCCGTCCAATATCCCTGGAAAAGTGTGATTATGAAAGAATGGAGGGAGAGGAATTCTCTGAAATATCATAGAAAATTCAATTTGTCAGGTCCTATGAAGTTTGATATAATAATCGTAACAAGAGAGTGACTGGTTGTAGAAAAGAGAGGAATTTACGTGGAACATACAAAAGCAGATATTATATTTAAAGATTTTTGGCGGAATAATGAACGGTTTGCCGATCTTTTCAATGTAGTTGTGTTTGGAGGAAAAGAGGTTATTAAGCCAGAGGCATTGCATGAAATGGATACGGATGTTTCCGGTATCATTCAATTAAAAGATTATAAGGAAACGTTATCCAGAACAAGAGATGTCATTAAAAAGACCGCTTATGGAGTAGAATTTGTTGTTCTTGGAATTGAAAGCCAGCAGCATATTCATTATGCCATGCCGCTGCGTCATATGGTGTATGATGCAATGAGTTACCTGAAGGAATATCAGGAAATTACACGCAAATATAAAAAAGATACCGGGAAAAAGACAGAAGATGAATTTTTATCAAAGATGAAAAAAGATGATCGACTTCATCCGGTTATCACATTGACAGTGTATTATGGAGAAAAACAGTGGGACGGACCGTATTGTCTGAAAGATATGATTGTAGAAATGCCGGAAGAAATTGCCGCTATTTTCTCAGATTACAAAATGAACCTCTTGGAAGTACGGGATTCAGACCGATATGTGTTCAATAATACAGATGTTCAAAGTGTTTTTGAAATTACCAGGGAAATCTTTGCCGGCCATTTTGAAAAAATTCAGGAGAAGTATGGAAACAAGGAGATGGGTTCAGATCTATTAACAGTTGTCGGTCAGATGACAGGATCAAAGGAACTGATTCGTATGAGTAGAAATATGGAGGTAAACAGTATGTGTGAGGCATTAGAAAAGTTGAAAGAAGAAGGCGAACAAAAGGGTAGAGAAAAAGAGCGAGAAGCAGTCATTCTTACAATGCTGCAGAATAATTATCCGGTTTCTGAGATTTGTAAACTTTTGAATATCCCCGAAGAAGAGGTATTAGAAATAAGGGATAAAAAATAATATCGGTTTTCCCCAAGTGGAGTAAAAGGAATAGTGGTACATTTAAAGGCATCAAAAACAATGGATTTTTGGTGTCTTTTTTGTATCCTAAAATGGGCAATTAAGCGAACTTTTCAATCTGAAATTTAATTATTGTTCCATAGACTCTGAAAGCCTTGTAAACACACTATTTCCAAGTGTTATAAGGTTTTTGGGAACTTTTTCATTGGCAAAGGAAGATGACCGTTTGATTTATTTGCTATTTTTTGAAGAAGTGACGATTAAAGATGCAGCTCAAATTTTGCGGTGTAGCCGGAAGACTATTTATAATCGAAGAAAATGTATTCTGTCAGAACTGCGCTCTATTTTACATGATTTGGGGATTGTAGGCGGTGTTTTTTATGGGGCTTTGCGACAAGATGTCGTAAAGTCCTCTCAATTATTTTTCTTTTAATTTATTTACAATAAATAATAGATAGAGTTATAATTGAAAAAAATATAGAAATGGAGATTACAATGAATAAAAATATATTTACAGTCTTGATTGTGGAAGATACAAAAGAGATTTTGGATTTGATAGTATTACATTTAGAGGATAAGTACAACCTGATTAAAGCAGAAGATGGCAGAGAAGCAATAAAAATAGTTGAAACAGAGAAAATAGATTTAGTTATTTTAGATATTATGTTACCGTTAGTCAATGGATATGAGTGTATGAAAGTGATAAGAGAAAAAAAGAATATTCCTATTATTATTATTTCAGCAAAAAGTACAGATGAAGATAAGATTATAGGTTTGCAGAAAGGTGCTGATGATTATTTGGCAAAGCCTTTTAATCCATTAGAACTGGTAGCTAGAGTTGATGCACAACTTAGAAGGTTCTATAAATTTGGTGGTGCAGAGGAAATTAACTATATACCTGAGCTGTCACAATTAGCAAAAAATAATATTAATTTTTCTAACAATGACAACATTGGAGGAAGTA
>OGCW01000819.1_pt1 | contig 14224 bp, 8 predicted proteins | sample 1570231 | NCBI WGS metagenome assembly OGCW01 (sample SAMEA2582168, study PRJEB24529) | metagenome | biome: Human gut stool | place: China | collected 2011 | reverse complement strand
GGGGATCGGGCGACCACCAGAGGATGGGGTCGCCTGGAGAAAACCACGGAAAAATACCACGCTGGTAAGCCATTAACAGGCGCGCAGGGCTAAGATCGCCCCCAAGTGCCAGCAGGCCGTTAGGCTCACGTAATGCGCCTTCCGGGGAAGGGAAGGCTATTGAATGGCGAGAAAGCTGAACCAGGCGCATGACCGCAAAACTCCACGCAAGTCGGATCGTTCAATAATAGCTTACAAACCCTGCTTAAACTGGTAATAACGCCCCTGTCTGGCAAGCAGTTCTGCGTGAGTACCTTGCTCAATAATTTGCCCGTTGTCCATCACTATTATTTGTTGGAAACGAGAGAGTCCGCGAAGTCGATGGGTGACCATTAACACCGTTTTCTCATGCATCATTTCTGCAAGCAATTCAAGGATCTGACTTTCGGTTGTGGCATCTAAGCCTTCGGTTGGTTCATCCAGCAATACTAACGGCGCATCGTGCAATAGCGCACGGGCGATAGCCAGACGACGCAGTTCGCCGCCGGAAAGCTGACGTCCGCCTTCTCCCAACCAACTGTTGAGCCCTGTGTCTTCGAGTAGTTTCTCCAGACCGACGCGACGGAGAATTTCAGCAAGAGTCTCATCACTACTGCCAGGCGAGGCGAGTAACAGATTATCACGCAGCGTGGCGCTAAACAGATGCACTCGCTGAGGAACAACGCTGATGGTCTGTCGTAGAGCCGCTTCATTCAGGCTGGCTATGGGGCTATCGTTAAGCAAAATCTCGCCCTGTTGCGGGTCCCATGCGCGGGTCAGCAGTTGTAACAGTGTTGATTTGCCGCATCCGGTTCGCCCGAGAATCGCAATATGTTCCCCGGCGTTTACCTGAAGAGAAATCCCTTTAAGTGCCTGTTGGGATTGCTCCGGATAAGTGAACTGAACATCCCGTAACGTCAGCGAAACGCGATTGGCAACATGAGTTTGGGTATCAGGGAAGGTGACTTCCGGTTTTTGATCCGTTAAGTCAGTGATCCGAACGGCAGAGGCAATGACTTGCCCCAGATGCTGAAATGCACCCGTTACTGGTGCCAGTGCTTCAAACGCGGCTAACGCGCAGAAGACAAACAGGGCAATTAACGCGCCGGGTTGAGCATTGCCGCCAACGCCGCCAGACGCCATCCACAGCATCAGGATCACCGCTAACGCGCCAATGAGCAGCATTATCGCTTGCGACAATGCGGTCAGTTCAGATTGACGGCGTTGCGCTTCCAGCCATTGAATTTCTGTATTCTCTAATTGCGTGCGATAACGATCGCTGGCACCAAAAATGGTCAGCTCAGCTTGCCCTTGCAGCCAGGCCGTCAGTTGTTGGCGATACTGTCCGCGAAGATGAGTCAGATTTTGCCCGGTGCTTTTTCCCGCACGATAAAACAGCGGTGGCATCAGGAAAAGCGTCAGGAACATAATGCCGCCCAGCGTAAAGGCGAGGGTGAAATAAAGTAAACTTAACCCGATTGTCACCACCATAATCACCACAAAAGCGCCCACCAGCGGCGAGATAACGCGCAGGTAAAGATGATCGAGCGTATCAACATCCGCCACCACGCGGTTGAGCAATTCGCCCTGACGATAGCGCGCCAGTCCGGCAGGGGAGAGGGGCAACAATTTGCTGAAGGTGTAAATGCGCAGATGCTGCAACACGCGGAAAGTCGCGTCGTGACTTACCAGACGTTCAAACTAACGCCCGGCAGTACGGGTGATTCCGGCACCACGCACGCCCGCAGCGGGTAGCATATAGTTGAAGCTGTACAGTCCGGCAACCCCCGCAACCGCTGAGGCCGAGAGGAACCAGCCGGAAAGTGTCAACAGACCGATACTGGCGAGCAGCGTGACAATTGCCAGCACGATACCAAGACTTAACATCCATTTATGACGTTTATACAGTGCCAGATAGGGTAGCAAAGCGCGCATTTAAATCTCCTCCTGACGATGGGCCAGCAGCGCCGAGAAGACCCCACCAGCACGGGCCAGCGTGGCGTAGTCGCCTTGTTCGATAATCTGTCCGTCCTGCATCACCCAGACGTCGTCCCAGTCGGCCAGCCCCTCGAGCTGGTGGGTGACCAGCAGCGTGGTTTGCTCACTGGAGGCGTGGGTCAGGGCCTGCATGACTCGCTGTTCGCTATGGGCGTCAAGGCTGGCGGCAGGTTCATCCAGCAGCAGCAGGCGGCACGGCACCAACAGCGCGCGGGCGACCGCGATACGCTGCGCCTGGCCTACCGACAGACGCCCCGCCTGATCGCCTACGGCGGTATGGATCCCCTGCGGCAGCAGGGCGATAAACTCGCTGACCCAGGCCTTGTCCAGCGCCAGCCTAAGCTGTGCTTCGCTAGCTTCGGGCCACGCCAGCAGCACGTTTTCCCGCAGCGTGGCGGCAGGCAACTGCGGATTCTGTCCTACCCAGCTCAGCAGGCCGGGCCAGCGCTCAGCGTCCAGCTCGCGCAGCTCTACGCCGTTGACCATCAGCGACCCCTCATAGGGCAGAAAGCCGAGCAGTGTATTCAGCAAAGAGCTTTTCCCGGATCCGCTCTGGCCGACCAGCACCACGCGAGCGCCGGCGGGCAGCGCAAAATTAAGCGGCCCCGCCAGAACTTTACCTTCCGGAGATTTGATCACCAGGTCGCGCGCTTCCACGCTAATCAGATCGTTGTCATTTAACGTTTTCTCGCCACGCTCTACCTGGGTCAGCGGCGTTTCCATAAACGTTTTCAGGCTGTCTGCGGCGCCCACGGCCTGAGCTTTGGCATGGTAGAAGGTACCCAGGTCACGTAACGGCTGGAAAAATTCCGGGGCGAGGATCAGCGTCAGGAATCCCGCCATCAGCGTGACGCCCGCGCCATAGTGGCCGAAGTTCAGCTCGCCAAGGTAAGAAAAGCCAAAATACACCGCTACCAGCGCAATGGAGAGGGAGGTGAAAAACTCCAGAACCCCGGAGGAGAGGAAGGCCAGACGCAGGACTTCCATGGTGCGTTGGCGAAAATCCTGCGAGGCGTCGCGAATATTATCGGTTTCTGCCTGACCGCGATGAAAAATACGCAGGGTTTCCATGCCGCGCAGGCGGTCGAGGAAGTGGCCGCGGAGGCGGGCCAGCGCCTGGCAGTTACGCCGGTTGGCGTCGGCGGCGCCCATCCCGACCAGCGCCATGAAAAGCGGGATCAGCGGGGCGGTGCCGAGAAGGATTAGCGCGGCGGCCCAGTTAATCGGAAAAATAGTAATAACGATCAGCAGCGGTACGCAGGCCGCCAGCGTCATCTGGGGCAGGTAGCGGGCATAATAGTCGTGCATGTCGTCGATTTGCTCAAGAATAAGCGTTGCCCAGCTGCCGGCCGGTTTGCCCTGGATCCACGCCGGGCCTGCCTGCTGGAGGCGGTCAAGAACCTGGCGGCGAATTTCATAGCGAATATGCTGCCCGGCCTGAAAGCCGACCCGCTCACGCAGCCAGACCACCCAGGCGCGTAGTACAAAGATCAGCACCAGCAGCGTGAGCGGCAGCAGCAGGGCGGTCGCTGGAATATTCTCCATTACCATCCGGTGCAGGATCCGCGCCAGGAACCAGGCCTGCGCCACGATCAGCAGACCGCTCGCCACGCCAAGCAGGCGGGAAATCATCAACCAGCGACGGGAGATAATGCTTTGCTGTTTTAACCAGCGGGTTAACTCTTGTTGACGGGTTTTATTCATTGCGCGCTTTGCAGGTGTCGTTATCGGAGTATTGGGCACGGCAATGTTACATCGCAGCAAAAATAAAGGCGACTTTTCGTCGCCTTCTTTACCTTTGTTACTGACTTGTAAAGATTATTTGCAAGCGTCAGCCAAACCGTCGAGGTAACGCTCCGCATCCAGCGCCGCCATGCAGCCGGTGCCCGCAGAAGTGATGGCCTGACGATAGATATGGTCCATGACATCGCCGGCGGCGAACACGCCCGGGATGCTGGTCTGGGTCGCATTGCCGTGGATACCGGACTGCACTTTGATGTAGCCGTTCTCCAGCTCCAGCTGGCCTTCAAAGATGGCGGTGTTCGGGCTGTGGCCGATGGCGACAAATAAACCAGCCACTTCCAGGGACTCGACATTGTCGCTGTTTTTGGTATCGCGCAGGCGCAGGCCGCTGACGCCCATCTGGTCGCCGGTCACCTCTTCGAGAGTACGATCGGTATGCAGCACGATGTTGCCGCTTGCCACTTTATCCATCAGGCGTTTGATGAGGATTTTTTCCGCACGGAAGGAATCGCGACGGTGGATCAGGTGTACCTCAGAGGCGATATTCGACAGATACAGAGCCTCTTCCACTGCGGTGTTGCCGCCGCCGATCACCGCCACTTTCTGGTTGCGATAGAAGAATCCGTCGCAGGTAGCGCACGCGGAAACGCCGCGGCCTTTGAAGGCTTCTTCGGAAGGCAGGCCCAGGTAACGGGCGGAAGCGCCGGTGGCGATGATCAGCGCGTCACAGGTGTACTCGCCGCTGTCGCCTGTCAGACGGAACGGGCGGTTTTGCAAATCGACGCGGCTGATATGGTCGAAAATGATCTCGGTTTCAAATTTTGCGGCATGCTCGTGCATGCGCTCCATCAGCAGCGGACCGGTGAGATCGTTCGGATCGCCTGGCCAGTTTTCCACTTCCGTCGTGGTGGTCAGCTGACCGCCTTTTTCCATCCCGGTGATCAGCACCGGCTGCAGGTTGGCGCGTGCGGCATAGACCGCCGCGGTGTATCCCGCAGGTCCAGAACCAAGGATAAGCAGTTTACTGTGTTTGGCTGTGCCCATGAGATCCCCATAATAATTGGCATACATTGGGCTGGGATTGTAGGGAATTTGTTGTCGTAAAAAAAGAGCACAGCGATTTTGTTAACGATGTGTGCAATAGAAGCTGCCAATGAATTGGTGATTTTCCCGGCAAGGAATATAACTATTTCTACTGTCGGCGGGACAATTATAAGACGAAAAAATGAGAATCAACCAGGGCGGATGATGAATATCTGGCATCTTGTACTAAAAATCGATGTTTTGCTTTGACAATCACCTGTGCTTTTGCGAAAACATTCAAGGAAGAAGAAAAGCAGTATTTAGCGTGCGGCGAATTTTCATGCACGCAAATGCCATTTTTATCCGGGTTAACGAAATCTACGCATGGTGTGGACAGACGCCATGCGTGATGTCGGTGACTGCCGTCAGGCAACGGGCTTCTCACGTACCCCTGGGTTACCCAATGTCGTACGGGTGATAACAGGATGGGCTCTGGCAGTGAAGGCTCAGAGCCGGAACAGGAGTAGGGAAGGAATACAGAGAGACAATAATAATGGTAGATAGCAAGAAGCGCCCTGGCAAAGATCTCGACCGCATTGATCGTAACATCCTGAATGAATTGCAAAAAGATGGGCGAATTTCTAACGTCGAGCTTTCTAAACGGGTGGGACTTTCTCCGACGCCTTGCCTTGAGCGTGTGCGTCGTCTTGAAAGACAGGGTTTTATTCAGGGCTATACGGCGCTGCTCAACCCGCATTATCTGGATGCATCACTTCTGGTATTTGTTGAGATTACTCTGAATCGTGGCGCACCGGATGTGTTTGAGCAATTTAACGCCGCAGTGCAAAAACTTGAAGAAATTCAAGAGTGTCATCTGGTTTCCGGTGATTTCGACTATCTGTTGAAAACCCGCGTACCGGATATGTCAGCGTATCGTAAATTACTGGGCGAGACCTTGCTGCGCCTGCCGGGCGTTAACGACACCCGTACCTACGTGGTAATGGAAGAAGTCAAGCAAAGTAATCGTCTGGTTATTAAGACGCGCTAACACGGAACAGGTGCAAACTCGACGTAGTTTGATTACACTCCTGTTAATCCATACAGCAACAGTGCCGGGGAGACCCGGCGCTGTTGTCCGTTTTAGCAGCAGGCAGGAAACAGCCTGATACCTGGAGAGCCTTTCTTGAGCCAGGAATACACCGAAGACAAAGAAGTCAAACTAACCAAACTCAGCAGCGGGCGCCGACTCCTTGAGGCGATGCTCATCCTTTGCTCCCTCTTCGCCATCTGGCTGATGGCGGCACTACTGAGCTTTAACCCCTCGGACCCCAGCTGGTCGCAAACGGCATGGCATGAGCCTATTCATAATTTAGGCGGCGCCCCCGGCGCGTGGCTTGCCGATACCCTCTTTTTCATTTTTGGCGTCATGGCCTACACCATCCCGGTGATCATCATCGGCGGATGCTGGTTTGCCTGGCGGCATCAGGAAAACGACGAATACATTGATTATTTTGCCGTTTCCCTTCGCCTCATCGGTGCGTTAGCCCTGATCCTGACCTCCTGTGGTCTGGCGGCGATTAACGCCGATGATATCTGGTACTTCGCCTCCGGCGGGGTGATCGGCAGCCTGCTGAGCACCACGCTGCAACCCCTGCTGCACAGCAGCGGCGGCACCATCGCCCTGTTGTGTATCTGGGCGGCCGGGCTGACGCTGTTCACCGGCTGGTCGTGGGTCAGCATTGCGGAAAAGCTGGGCGGCGGCATCCTGTCCGTTCTCACCTTTGCCAGCAACCGTACCCGTCGGGATGATACCTGGGTCGATGAAGGCGAATATGAAGACGACGAGGAAGAGTACGACGACGAAGAGGCGGCCAGGCCGCAGGAATCGCGTCGCGCCCGTATCTTACGCAGCGCGCTGGCGCGGCGTAAGCGTCTGGCCGAGAAGTTTACCAACCCTATGGGGCGTAAAACCGACGCTGCGCTTTTCTCCGGCAAACGGATGGATGACGGCGAAGAGGTGGTGCAATACAGCGCCAGCGGGGCGCCTGTTGCCGCCGACGATGTACTGTTTTCCGGCGCCAGCGCCGCGCGTCCCGCAGAGGATGATGTGCTGTTCTCCGGCGCCAGCGCCGTGCGCCCGGGCGATTTCGACCCTTACGATCCGTTGTTGAATGGCCACAGTATCGCTGAGCCGGTAAGCGCAGCGGCGGCGGCTACAGCCGCGCCGCAGGCGTGGGCAGAATCACCGGTGGGCCATCACGGCGCTGCGCCAGCTTATCAGCCGGAAGCCAGCTATCCGCCGCAGCAGGCCTATCAGCCTGAACCCGCTCCGTTCCAGCAGGCTGCTTATCAGCCGCCAGCGGGGCAAACCGCACCGCAGGCGTATCAGCCTGAGCCAGCGCCGTATCAACAGCCGGTTTACGATCCGCGTGCCGGTCAACCTGCGCCGCAGGCCTATCAGCCTGAGCCAGCGCCGTATCAGCAGCCGGCTTACGATCCGTATGCCGGTCAACCTGCGCCGCAGGCCTATCAGCCTGAACCTGCGCCGTATCAGCAGCCGGCTTACGATCCGCATGCCGGTCAACCTGCACCGCAGGCCTATCAGCCTGAGCCAGCGCCGTATCAGCAGCCGGCTTACGATCCCTATGCCGGTCAACCTGCGCCGCAGGCCTATCAGCCGGAGCCAGCGCCGTATCAGCAGCCAACTTACGATCCCTATGCCGGTCAGCCTGCGCCTCAGACCTATCAGCAGCCGGCTTACGATCCGAATGCCGGTCAGCCCGCGCCGCAGCCGTATCAGCCGGAGCCAGCGGCGTATCAGCCGCAAAGCGCGCCAGTTCCCCCACCGGAGCCAGAGCCCGAGGTCGTGCAGGAGGAAGTGAAACGTCCGCCGCTCTATTATTTCGAGGAAGTGGAAGAGAAGCGGGCGCGCGAACGCGAGCTGTTGGCCTCCTGGTATCAGCCAATTCCTGAGCCGGAAAGTCCGATTGCCACTAAACCGCTGACGCCGCCGACCACTGCGTCCAAACCGCCAGTGGAGACAACCGTAGTCTCTGCGGTAGCGGCTGGGGTGCATCAGGCTACCGCGGCGGCAGCAACCTCGTCCACTGCCGCATCCGCTGCGGCTACGCCATTGTTCAGCCCGGCGTCCAGCGGCCCAAGGGTTCAGGTGAAAGAGGGCATCGGTCCAAAACTACCGCGGCCCAATCGCGTGCGTGTTCCTACGCGTCGGGAACTGGCCTCCTACGGCATCAAGCTACCGTCGCAGCGGGAGGCGGAACAGCGCGCGCGGCAGGCGGAGCGCGATCCGCATTATGATGATGAGCTGCTCTCGGATGAGGAAGCGGATGCTATGGAGCAGGATGAACTGGCTCGCCAGTTCGCCGCCACCCAGCAGCAGCGCTACGGTCATCGCTGGGAAGACGATAACGCGACTGATGACGATGAGGCCGACGCCGCGGCGGAAGCGGAGCTGGCGCGTCAGTTTGCCGCTACCCAGCAGCAGCGGTACGCTACCGAGCAGCCGCCGGGCGCCAACCCGTTCTCGCCGGCAGATTATGAATTCTCGCCGATGAAAACGTTGGTCAATGACGGCCCGAGCGAACCGCTGTTTACGCCGACGCCGGAAGTCCAGCCGCAGCAGCCGGCCCAGCGCTATCAACAACCGGCGGCCGCTCCGCAGCAGGGTTATCAACCTGCGCAGCATCAGCCGATACACCATCAGCCTGTGCCGCCACAGCCGCAGTCCTATCCGACTGCGTCGCAGCCCGTACAGCCGCAACAACCGGTTGCCCCGCAGGGGCATCAGCCTGCCGCCCCTGCGCCGCAGGAGAGCCTGATCCACCCGCTGCTGATGCGCAATGGCGATAGTCGACCGCTGCAAAAGCCGACCACGCCACTGCCGTCGCTGGATCTGCTTACCCCGCCGCCGAGTGAAGTCGAGCCGGTGGATACCTTTGCTCTCGAGCAGATGGCACGCCTGGTGGAAGCGCGACTCGCTGATTTCCGCATTAAAGCGGATGTGGTGAACTACTCACCGGGGCCGGTGATCACCCGCTTCGAACTGAATCTGGCGCCTGGCGTTAAGGCCGCACGGATCTCTAACCTGTCACGGGACCTGGCGCGATCGCTGTCAACGGTCGCCGTGCGCGTGGTGGAGGTGATCCCGGGCAAACCGTATGTCGGGCTTGAGCTGCCGAATAAAAAACGCCAGACCGTCTACCTGCGTGAAGTGCTCGACAACGCCAAGTTCCGTGATAACCCATCTCCGCTCACCGTGGTGTTGGGTAAAGACATCGCTGGCGATCCGGTAGTAGCCGATCTGGCGAAAATGCCGCATCTGCTGGTGGCCGGTACCACCGGTTCCGGTAAGTCTGTTGGCGTCAACGCCATGATCCTCAGCATGCTCTACAAGGCGCAGCCGGAAGATGTGCGTTTCATTATGATCGACCCGAAAATGCTCGAGCTGTCGGTCTACGAAGGAATTCCGCACCTGCTGACGGAAGTGGTCACCGACATGAAAGACGCCGCCAATGCGCTGCGCTGGAGCGTCAATGAGATGGAGCGCCGCTACAAGCTGATGTCGGCGCTGGGCGTGCGTAACCTCGCGGGCTACAACGAGAAGATCGCCGAAGCCGCGCGCATGGGACGTCCGATCCCGGATCCGTACTGGAAGCCTGGCGACAGCATGGACGCCGTACATCCGGTGCTGGAAAAACTGCCGTACATCGTGGTGCTGGTGGATGAATTCGCCGATCTGATGATGACCGTCGGCAAAAAGGTGGAAGAGCTGATCGCTCGCCTGGCGCAGAAAGCGCGCGCGGCGGGGATCCACCTGGTGCTGGCGACACAGCGTCCGTCGGTAGATGTTATTACCGGCCTGATTAAGGCCAACATCCCGACGCGCATCGCCTTTACCGTGTCGAGTAAAATTGACTCACGTACCATTCTCGATCAGGGCGGCGCGGAATCGCTGCTGGGTATGGGGGATATGCTTTACTCCGGGCCGAACTCTACCACGCCGGTGCGTGTCCACGGGGCGTTTGTGCGCGACCAGGAAGTCCACGCCGTGGTTCAGGACTGGAAAGCCCGCGGTCGCCCGCAATATGTGGATGGCATTACCTCCGACAGCGAAAGCGAAGGCGGCGGTGGCGGCTTCGACGGCGGGGAAGAGTTGGATCCGTTGTTCGATCAGGCAGTCAACTTTGTGACCGAGAAGCGCAAAGCGTCGATTTCCGGGGTTCAGCGTCAGTTCCGCATCGGCTATAACCGTGCCGCGCGTATTATCGAACAGATGGAAGCGCAGGGTATCGTCAGCGAGCAGGGCCATAACGGTAACCGCGAAGTGCTGGCGCCGCCGCCCTTTGAATGAGTGCAAAGTTGGGTAAATAAGCGCAAAATCAGCCAATTCTTCTGTCCCGCCGCCGCCGGCGGTCCTACAGTAGGGGCAGAAGAGGCTCCCGCGTCGGGAGTGACGCACATTAAGGAAGAACAATGAAAAAACTCGCAATCACCTGTGCATTACTGTCTGGTATGGTCGTCAGCCAGGTCTGGGCAGATGCGGCCAGCGACTTAAAAAGCCGTCTTGATAAAGTGAGCAGCTTCCATGCCAGCTTCACGCAAAAAGTCACCGACGGCAGCGGTAACGCCGTGCAGGACGGGCAGGGAGACCTGTGGGTGAAACGCCCGAACCTGTTTAACTGGCATATGACCCAGCCGGATGAGAGCGTCCTCGTTTCGGATGGTAAAACGCTGTGGTTCTATAACCCGTTCGTCGAGCAGGCCACGGCGACCTGGCTGAAAGACGCTACCAGCAACACGCCGTTTATGCTGATTGCCCGCAACCAGTCCAGCGACTGGCAGCAATATAATATCAAGCAAAATGGCGATGATTTTGTGCTGACGCCAAAAAGCGGCAGCGGCAACCTCAAGCAGTTCACGATCAACGTCGGTCGGGACGGCACTATCCATCAGTTCAGCGCCGTCGAGCAGGATGATCAGCGCAGCAGCTATCAGCTGAAATCGCAGCAGAACGGCGCCGTCGACGCAGCTAAGTTCACCTTTACGCCGCCGAAAGGGGTGACGGTGGACGATCAACGTAAGTAGAGGCGAAAGTGAGCAATCTGTCGCTCGATTTTTCCGACAACGCGTTTCAACCTCTGGCCGCTCGCATGCGGCCAGAAAATTTAGCGCAGTATATTGGCCAGCAGCACCTGCTGGCGCCGGGTAAACCCCTGCCGCGGGCCATTGAGGCCGGGCACCTGCATTCGATGATCCTCTGGGGGCCGCCGGGTACCGGCAAGACCACTCTGGCGGAAGTGATTGCCCGCTACGCCAGCGCCGATGTCGAACGGATCTCAGCGGTAACCTCCGGGGGGAAAGAGATTCGCGAGGCTATTGAGCGCGCGCGGCAAAATCGCAACGCCGGCCGGCGGACCATCCTGTTTGTTGACGAAGTGCATCGCTTTAATAAAAGCCAGCAGGATGCCTTTCTGCCGCATATTGAAGACGGCACCATTACTTTTATTGGCGCGACCACCGAAAACCCCTCCTTTGAGCTTAACTCGGCGCTGCTCTCCCGCGCCCGCGTCTACTTACTGAAATCACTGACCACCGACGATATCGAGCAGGTGCTTGACCAGGCGATGAACGATAAAACCCGCGGCTACGGCGGCCAGGATATCGTTTTGCCGGATGAGACCCGCAGGGCCATTGCCGAGCTAGTGAACGGCGACGCGCGGCGAGCGCTGAATACCCTGGAAATGATGGCCGATATGGCCGAAAGCGATGACTCGGGCAAGCGGGTGCTGAAGGCGGAACTGCTGACCGAGATCGCCGGCGAGCGAAGCGCGCGCTTTGATAATAAAGGCGACCGGTTCTACGATTTGATTTCCGCCCTGCATAAGTCGGTGCGCGGTAGCGCGCCGGATGCGGCACTTTACTGGTACGCGCGGATCATCACCGCCGGAGGCGATCCGCTGTATGTTGCCCGCCGCTGTCTGGCGATTGCCTCGGAAGATGTCGGCAACGCCGACCCGCGGGCGATGCAGGTCGCCATTTCGGCGTGGGACTGCTTTACCCGCGTCGGGCCGGCGGAAGGCGAACGGGCGATTGCCCAGGCCATTGTCTATCTGGCCTGCGCGCCGAAAAGCAACGCGGTGTACACCGCCTTCAAAGCGGCGCTGGCCGACGCGCGGGATCGTCCTGACTACGACGTTCCGGTGCATCTGCGCAATGCGCCGACGAAGCTGATGAAAGAGATGGGCTACGGCCAGGAGTATCGTTACGCTCATGACGAACCCAACGCCTACGCCGCCGGCGAGCAGTACTTCCCGCAGGAAATGGCGCAAACGCGCTATTATCACCCGACAAACCGGGGGCTTGAGGGCAAAATTGGCGAAAAGCTCGCCTGGCTCGCTGAACAGGATCAAAATAGCCCGATAAAACGCTACCGCTAATTGAGGCGTTGCGGTAAGGTTATTACACTATTTCCGTGGTCGTAGTCTGCGGCCACTTTTCTTTTTTAATTCGATAAGCACAGGATAAGCATGCTCGATCCCAATCTGCTGCGTACCGAGCCAGACGCAGTCGCAGAAAAACTGGCACGCCGGGGCTTTAAGCTGGATGTAGATAAACTTCGCGCGCTTGAAGAGCGTCGTAAAGTTCTGCAGGTGCAAACGGAAAACCTGCAGGCGGAGCGTAACTCCCGATCGAAATCCATTGGCCAGGCGAAAGCGCGCGGGGAAGACATCGAGCCATTACGCCTGGAAGTTAACAAGCTTGGCGAACAACTGGATGCTGCAAAATCCGAGCTGGAAACGCTGCTGGCGGAAATTCGCGATATCGCGCTGGCGATCCCGAATATTCCTCATGATGATGTGCCGGTTGGTCGCGACGAAAACGACAACGTTGAAGTTAGCCGCTGGGGTACGCCGCGTCAGTTCGATTTTGAGGTGCGCGATCATGTGACGCTGGGTGAAATGCACTCTGGCCTCGACTTTGCAGCCGCAGTTAAGCTGACCGGTTCCCGCTTTGTGGTAATGAAAGGGCAGATTGCTCGCATGCACCGCGCACTGTCGCAGTTTATGCTGGATCTGCACACCGAACAGCATGGCTACAGCGAAAACTATGTCCCGTACCTGGTAAACCAGGACACCCTGTATGGCACTGGCCAGCTGCCGAAATTCGCCGGCGACCTGTTCCATACCCGTCCGCTGGAAGAAGAGGCTGACAGCAGCAACTACGCGCTGATCCCGACGGCGGAAGTGCCGCTGACCAACCTGGTGCGCGATGAAATCATCGACGAAGACGACCTACCGATCAAAATGACCGCCCATACGCCGTGCTTCCGCTCTGAAGCCGGTTCCTATGGCCGCGACACCCGCGGTCTGATCCGTATGCACCAGTTCGATAAAGTTGAAATGGTGCAGATCGTGCGCCCGGAAGACTCAATGGCGGCGCTGGAAGAGATGACTGGTCATGCAGAAAAAGTCCTGCAACTGCTGGGCCTACCGTACCGTAAAATTATCCTTTGTACCGGCGACATGGGCTTTGGCGCTTGCAAAACTTACGACCTGGAAGTATGGATCCCGGCACAGAACACCTACCGCGAGATCTCTTCCTGCTCCAACGTTTGGGATTTCCAGGCACGTCGTATGCAGGCACGTTGTCGCAGCAAGTCGGACAAGAAAACCCGTCTGGTTCATACCCTGAACGGTTCTGGTCTGGCTGTTGGTCGTACGCTGGTTGCGGTTATGGAAAACTATCAGCAGGCTGATGGTCGTATTGAAGTACCAGAAGTTCTGCGTCCGTATATGAACGGACTGGAATATATTGGCTAATACCCAATTTTTCTGAATCTAAAAAGCGCCTGCGGGCGCTTTTTTTGTCTCCCTTTGATACCGAACAATAATTACTCCTCACTTACACGTAATACTACTTTCGAGTGAAAATCTACCTATCTCTTTGATTTTCAAATTATTCGATGTATACAAGCCTATATAGCGAACTGCTATAGAAATAATTACACAATACGGTTTGTTACTGGAATCAATCGTGAGCAAGCTTGAGTGAGCCATTATGAAAACCTGATGCGGTATTGGCTGCTGAGGTGAGTCGCCGTGGTTTGGTAAAAACGACAGCGATCGGCGGCCTGGCAATGGCCAGCAGCGCATTAACATTACCTTTTAGTCGGATTGCGCACGCTGTCGATAGCGCCATTCCAACAAAATCAGACGAAAAGGTTATCTGGAGCGCCTGTACAGTTAACTGTGGTAGTCGCTGCCCGCGACGTATGCACGTCGTGGACGGTGAAATCAAATATGTCGAAACGGACAATACCGGCGATGACAATTACGACGGCCTGCACCAGGTTCGCGCCTGTCTGCGTGGGCGTTCCATGCGTCGCCGTGTCTACAATCCGGGCCGCATGGAATATCCGACG
>OGCW01000814.1_pt1 | contig 14346 bp, 13 predicted proteins | sample 1570231 | NCBI WGS metagenome assembly OGCW01 (sample SAMEA2582168, study PRJEB24529) | metagenome | biome: Human gut stool | place: China | collected 2011 | reverse complement strand
ACCGGTTCAGAGTTCCCTCATCCATTCCTCAATCGCATCAAAAATCTGACTGAACATGGATCTCTACTCCTTTCTCTTAACCAAATAATCCACTCAGAAGCGGGATTAGCTGTGTTCCGATCAGGATAACACCACCACCGCTCATCAGCTGCTTAATTCCCTGGGATTTTGCACCCGGGTTGTCGTTTCCATAACCTTCCATCAGGTTGATTACGCCCCAGACACCAAGACCGGCACCGATTGCAACGACCAGTGTCTGAAGGATATTGATTGCACTGCTAAAAAAAGCCATAATCAAATGTATGAACAAACGCTTTTTCTTATGGTCTGTAAGCGTTTGGCTCTACTCCTTTCCCTTTTATTCAGCCCTTTTTGTACCCTTATCAGTAGTAGCAGGGTGCTCGAATTCTTTCTTTCATATCAGTCCTCACCTTCCTCAGCTTCAATCGCTGATACATCTTCTTGTGTTACAGTTACTTCATACATTTCAAATTCTGTATCTTTCGACATCACCAGTCGGTGTGCCAGGTATTTTTCGACATCAAACGCATTATTCTTATTGAAATCGGCAAGCTCTTTGTACCGTTTGTGCTTTGTGATGTCATATTTGTTGCTTAAAAACGGCCGGACTCCTCGAAGCTGTAAGATACATTTTTCTCCATCCATGACCGCCAGCTCATCTCTACTCATCAGTTCTTTTCCAGTCTTTTGATAGTTCAGCCCATAGGACCGGTTGCTGCCTCTGGTGTCTGATGTGTTGTAAAGATCTATGGTTTCCTTTCCCAGGGTTTCTGATATTTCTTTCAGTGTGGAACTTTCCTTTCCACCCAGGAAAAGAACGGTGTCACAGTTACCCGTGATCGTCTCAGCCGCATCCTTATAGATTGTTTTCAGCTGAGATTGTGACTGCAAAATGATAGAAGCGGAGATTTCCCTGCTTCGGATCGTAGCAATCAATTTGTCGAATTTTGGGATCTGTCCGATATTGCTGAACTCATCAAGAAGCAGCCGTACATGATAGGGAAGCCTGCCTCCATGCTCATCATCCGCTTTATCACAAAGCAGGTTAAAGAGCTGGGTGTACATGATTGCTACCACAAAGTTGAATGTGCCATCTGTATCACTGATGATGACAAACATAGCTGTTCTCTGATCACCGATCATATCCAGTTCCATCTCGTCATAGGACATGATTTCTCTTAGTTCCTGAATATCAAATGGTGCAAGTCTGGCACCACAGGAAATCAAAATCGATTTTGCAGTTTTGCCGGCTGCAAGCTTGTACTTGCGATATTGCCTTACTGCAAAGTGTTCCGGATTTTCTGCTTCCAGTTCTTCAAACAATTCATCCACTGCATTTTTAAATTCTTCATCATCCTCCCTGGTCTCACTGGCATTGATAAATTCCAACAGAGTAGAAAAGTTCTGTTCTTCCTCTGGTGCCTCATACCAGATGTATCCGATCAGTGCAGAATACAAAAGACGTTCGGCCTTGACCCAGAAATCTTCCGTTGATTTTTCGCCTTCACCCTTGGTATTTGCAATAATGGTATTGACCAGCTTTAAGATGTCTTTTTCACTCCGGATATAATGGAACGGATTGTAATGCATGGACTTTTTAAAGTTGATCGTATTTAATACCTTGATCCGGTATCCTCCATTTACCAGCATCTTCCCGCATTCAACGATGATCGTTCCCTTCGGATCAGTGACCACATAGGACACGTGATCCGTCATCTGCATAAGATTGGGTTTTACATAGAATCTTGTCTTTCCGGATCCGGAACCACCGATGACGATCACATTCTTATTTCTGGCATACTTTGGGGCTTTTGGCCGGCTGTTCATGGTCAGACGTTCCGTTTCTGTGAGGATGACATTGTTTTCAAAGACCGGATCCATAAAGGGTTCGATGTCTTTTCTGTTTCCCCATCTTGCAGATCCATACTCCACACCTTGTCGGAACTTCTTTGCATTTTTAGAACGATAGTAGACCACCAGTTTTAATGCACCTGCAACCAGAACACCTACTGTAAGATCCTGCAAAGCGATACTTGGCAGCCAGCTTAAAAATGCCAGTCGGAAATTGACTAACATCACGCCAAGTCTCTGGACCATGCTTTCTCCCAGGCAATGCCGGTACAGCCAGGATCCTTTATCTGCTACATAGAAGATAAAGAAATATGGGAGATTTAAGATCACCAGTCGTTTGACCTGGATCTTCTGTAATTTTTCCCGGATCATCGTTCCTGACCTCTGGATTTTTGTCTCTGCTTCACACGCTGGCGGTGCTTTGCTTTTCTTTCTACAGATTTCTGCAGTTTCTTTCTGACGGATGGTTTCTTCGCCTGTTTCTTTTTCAGTTCTACTCCGGCATATTCCCGGAAAGCCGCTGTCATCACATCCACATCTTTAGCCTTAAAGAAGACCAGATATTTTGGTGGATCAGCACCGACTTCTTTTTTCAGGCTGTAATCAATCCCGTACTTTCTTGCCACACGGTCAAAGGATTTGATATTTTCATCTGTGATCTTTATGTTGGAAAGCTGTACTCCCTGTGCATTCAGTTGCTTGATGGTCTGCTTTCCATGTGGCTTTTTCTTTTCAATCTTTTTTCGGGCTTTTTCCCTTCCTTTCTCCTGAGCCCGTCCGGTCTTTTCAGCCATTTTCACCTGCGTTGTTTCCTGTTTCCTCCGGTTGTCCATTTCCAGGAACTTCCGAAGGGCTGCTTTTAGCACACCGGCAGTGATCTTGACTCCCTGGATGCTCAGGCTGATCACTTTCTGATTTACTTCTTCCTGCAATTACCCACGTCCTTTCTTTCCTTTCATTTCAGAATGAAGACGGGCAATACAATATCCGATGCATGGAACATGTTTTCCATACGGACAGCCACCACATGGTGTTGTTTTTACTGCTTTTTTCTTTTCCGGAAGCAGATAGTGGCACTGTTTCAAGCTACAGCCTTTCTTTTTGCCTCCCCACCAGTAACAGTACTTGCAGGACCATGGCTTTTCTTCGCTGTACTTTCTTCCCTCAATAGCTGCATTTGGTTCTATGATCAGATCTTTATTAGTCTTCATTCTGTTCTTCCTCTTTTCTCATGATTTCTGTCAGTTTTTTCTCTGCCTGACTTCCGGCAGCAATGAGACAATACAAAACTGTAAATATTGCCGCTGCTCCCAGAAGAGCAACAAAAATAATGATATTTCTCATGGTTTCTCCCATCTAAAAAAGCGTCCACAGATTCCTTTCGGTTTCCATGAACGCTCATTCTTATTTAATTAGTGTTTCTTTTTTCTCATAAATGCAAGGGCTCCTGTACCAGTCGCACCAATGCCGAGAAGCATAAACCACAGCCACAGATTGGTGTTATCCCCAGTCTTTGGTGAATCACTGACAGGTTTTCCACCTTCCGGTGTCTTTTCTGCCGGTTTTTTCTCATCCACCATAGTTACATGCTGTACTTCACAGGTATCCTTTACTTCGAATTCCACATCTTTTGCAACCAGATAGCCATCCGGTGCCGTTTCTTCACGGAGAGTGTATTTTCCGATCGGAAGCATTTCGATGTAATGTGCTTTCTCTGTACTGGTCCAGCTTTCCACAACTTTTCCATCCTGATCAAGGATTGTGAGTTTCGCTCCCGGAAGTTCTTTTCCGGCGATATCCTGTTTGGAGATTTTCACCTTCGTTACATCATCCTTCATCTCAACTTTCTGCACATCGGCAGTATCTTTGATCGTGAACTTTACGCTTTCAGCTGTCACGTAACCATCAGCAGGTTTTGTTTCAACCAGTGTGTATTCTTTTCCGACAGTCAGCTCACGGATCACATGTGCTTCTTTACCGGAAGTCCATTCATCCACGATATTTCCATCAGCATCTACCACTTTCAGCTTACATCCTGGAAGTTCTTTTCCGGTTGTCAGACTGGATTTGGTAAATTCAACGACGGTTGGCTGATTATCAAAGGTAAAATCATAAGTGACTGTCGGCTGATCTTCACCTGCATACTCAAAGGTAAATTCCTTTACTTCATCGTTGGTTACGAATCCGTCCGGTGCATAGAGCTCTTTTACATAGTAAGTTGCTCCTATTGGAAGATCTGCAACAAATGTGATCTTTCCTTCTTCATTCGTAGATTTCAGCTCAATGATCTCATCGGCTTCGATCAGGACTTTACCTGTTGTCTCAGACTTAATGTCTTCTTTGGCAAATAATCCAAAGATAGCGCCTTCCAATGTACGGTCAGAATCTTTTTCTTTCTTAAGTACATTGACTTCTACTCTCTGGCGGTTGTTCTGCCAGTCTTTGTCATAGACTACAACTGGTGTATTCTGATCCACGTAAGTCAGATCTACATGACGAATCTCACCATCCAGTACATGACCGTAAGCAGTTCCTGTTTCTTTCACATAGTATTTACCAAGTGGAAGATTTTCCAGTTTTGCAATACCGGTTTCATCTGTCTTGATCGTTGCGATCAGTTCATCCTTTTTATAGTAATCGTCACTGACGCCATCGGCAGCCTTAATGTCTTCCTCAGCATAGACTTCAAACGTAACATCTGTCAGTTTTCCGGTTACATAGTTGAAAATGTGTTCCACCACACCTTTGACCTTATCGGCCAGCGTAACAGAATCCAGAAATTCTCCCTTTTTGTTGATGATGAGTTCACCAACCGGTACCTCGTCCTTCATTTCCACTTTCTGAACCTCTCCGGTATCTTTGACTGTGAATGTCACATCATTGGCTACCAGATAACCATGCGGTGCAAACTCTTCATGTAGGGTATAAGTCTCACCCACTTTCAGATATTTGATCACATGCGGTGCATCTTTGGAAGATGTCCAGCTATCTACTACATTTCCATCTTTATCCGTTACTTTCAGATAAGCTCCATCCAGTTCTACACCGGTTGTTGCATCTGATTTTGTGATCTCAACAGTTGTCGGCTGGTTCTTCTTTACGGATTTTAATGTTACTGTCTGTACATCCTGCCCCTGATAAGAAGCATCAAATCTCAGTACTTCATCCGAAGATACGAATCCATCTGGTGCTTTCAGTTCTTTTACATAATAGCTTCCAAGTGGAAGATCCAGTGTACATGCTGCCTGACCTTTTTCATCAGAAGTCATTTCCTGTAAAAGAGTATCTGCTTTGACGATCACTTTTCCATCTTTCGTCTGAATGTCTTTTGCATTGTAAATACCGAACACTGCTCCGGCTACTGTATTGCCTGTCTCAGCATCCTGTTTTTCGACCGTAATCGACACTTTCTGTCGTTCATCTGTGACAGAGATTTCTTTCTCGATCACTGCGGTATCCTGATCTGCATAAGCAAATTCGACATTTTCCGGCACCGTATTTAACACATAAGTGTCCGGTGCATTCTTCTCTTTGACATAGTATCTGCCAAGTGGAAGATTCTTTACAGTTGCATAACCATCTGTATCCGTTGTAACGGTTGCCACCAGTGCATCCTTTGCAAAGTACAAAGTTCTCTGTCCATCTGCATCTACCTGATGATCGGCAGTATAGATATCCTCTGCCGCATAGACTTCAAATTCAGCACCTGCAAGTCCAGCCATTTCATACTGGAAGTCCTTATCAAATCCCTTTAACACTTCACCCTGTTTATAGATCTTTAACTGACCTTTGACCGGGGCATTGGTATATTCCACATCAATGACTGCATCTCCTGTGACAGGATCGGTCAGATAAGCAGTATCTGTATCAACTGCAACTGTCACATAGTTTTTGGATATTGTGTACCCATCGGGTGCCGTCACTTCCTCAATCCGGTAGTTGCCAGGTTTCAGATTCTTTGGCAGTACCAGGTATCCTTCCTCATTTGTGAAATAGGATTTGTGTACCGTTGGCTTCGGATAGGATGTTGTCTGTTCCACATATTTCTGATTATCCAGGTCGTATACCTTGAACTCAGTATTAGCCAGGAGTACAGATTTCTGTGTTTCTGCATCCTTTTTGATGATCTTTAATTTTGCTTTGAATTCTTTATCCAGCAGCACTCGCCATGTCTGCGGTGTATCCGGATGATTCTCTGTGATCTTCACTACAAAATCATCAACCGGTGCATAGTTGTGTTTGCTTGTGGTTTCTCTTACCACATAAGTTCCATATGGAAGCGGAATCGATCTTGCATATCCTTTTTCATCGGTAAACATTTCTGTCTGACCATCTGCAGTCAGTACAACTGGTCTGGCTGAGTCAAAATCATAACTTCCATCTGCTTTTACTTTCAGATCACTGACAAGCCATGCTGAAAAACCGACTCCCTGCAGAAGATCTGCATCGGTCTTTCCATTGTTTGCGGCTTTAATGATCTGGAACGGCTGCTTAATGACTGTTTCTTTACATACAGAAGTTCTTTCTACTGTCGGAACAGTAGCACCTTCGTAAGTACAGTCCACATCATGTTCTGTCGGATCCAGTACGTACCCCACCGGAGCACTAAGCTCTTTCAGATAATACTTTCCAAGATAGAGATCTGATACAGAAGCTTCGCCATTCTTATCCGTTATCAGGGATGTGATCAGGGTGTCTTTCTTATAGATTGTTCCGGTTTTTCCATCCGGATGAACAATGTCTTCTCTTGCATAAAGACCATATACCGCACCTTCCAGTGTTGCGTCTCCCTGGGCTTCATTGCCTGTCTCAGCATCCTGTTTTGCAATGTTGAGCTTTGCATTTGTTCGCTTATCCGTTGCATTTTTGGTCGTTGTCTTTCCGATAGCAAGAGTCACATTATAAGACTTTGTATCAATCTGATACCCTGTTGGAACAGAGATTTCTTTCAGATAAACAACTTCCTGTGTCTTTTCCATTGTAAGCTGTGAAGCACCATTCTGATCAGTTTCAGGCATCTCTGCGATCAGCTTTGTACATGCAGCATCGGAATAGATCCCGTACACTGCACCAGCCAGTGCATTGCCTGTATCCTGGTCTTTCTTTACAATGGATACCTTACATTCTTTTGTCCAGGTTACTTTAAAATCCACATATTTCTCATTTCCGACACCTTCACCGAAAACAAGAGCCAGATCCTGTGTTCCGGATCCTGTTACAATCTTGTAAGCAGAGTATTCTTTATCAATGCTTCCCTTCATCTGAGAAGAAAATGTAGCACTGACGCTCTCTGCCTGATCAAGTGGTGCTGTCAGATAAAACTGTGTACCTCCACTGATTTCTACACTTGCTCCTGCAGCACTTGTTTTACCGGTTGACACATTTACAAGCTTTACACCACTTGGCAACTTAAATGTAATCGTCTGCAGTTTATCTGCTTTGAATGTGATCACACTTGTTCGCTGGCTGTTTCCTTCCACATAAGCCTTTACATTAGATTCGGAAAAGCTCATATCTACAGATGGAATGTCCGGCATATTTACACAATAGTTATAAAGTTCCATTGCCAGGTTCTTTCCTGTCGCATTGGTTCCGGATGCCCAGTCACTGGATCCATTTGCATAAGCCGCTGCAAGATGGGTAATGATGAATCTCTTTCCTGCCGGAAAATCCGGATGTTTCTCATCGAAGAAACCATTCTCATCACTTGCTTTTGTTCCGTAATAGCAGACCTTTGCAAGTGTCTTTCCATCGGCAAGTTTCTGGATCGTATAAGTTCCATTTCCCGGTCCTTTTTTCGATGGTTCAACACAGTATGCTGTCGCATTGATGCTTCCCCATTTCACATAATATGGACAAGTCAGATAAGAACCTAATCCATAGTCTGCGTAATAGTACCAGGAGCCGGCTGTAACTGTGACTGATTTTGTTCCTGTTTCACCGGAAGCAAGCATCATTGGCATATCAAAAGTAATACTTTCGCCTGCTTCAAGATCTGCAAGAGCAACTTCCTGGTCAACAGCTTCCTGCATAACCTCTGAGAGTGTGATCCCTGTTTCCGGATCAACGGTCTCCTGATCCTCCGTTGCTTCGATCTCTGCATCAAATTCTTTTTCTGTCAGTTCTGTTTTGCTCTCCGTGTCAGCAGCATCAGTTTCCTCTGTAGACGAGTCAGCCTCAGAATCCTCTGTTTCTGTCTTATCGGAAGAACCAGCATCCTGATCAGAAGAACTTTCTGACTGCGAATCTTTCTGTTGATCCGCTTCTTTTACCACGATCTTTCGATTGATCTGGTAGGTTGGGTGATCCGTTGTCTGTGGTTCTACATAATAGACTGCCTTATAGGAATTGGCATAATCGGTAGAAAAGTCATTTCCATCCGTATCTTTTGCTTCCTGAAATGTAACTTTTACTTTGCTGTCATCCTGGATCGTAAGACCGGTATAATCACTCTTTACATCGAAATTGTCTCCAACCTTGATCTCATAATCCTTTGCAGTTACCACTTCATCTTCATCCAACTGATCCTTGATCTCCTCATAATACGGAATCTTTTTTACAGATCCGGCATCATCAGAAGCATAGGCAACAGCGGGAGAGAGTACCGTCGATAGAACCGTTACTGCAGTCAGTAAACCGGACATCACCCTGCGTGCTTTCTTTTTCACGTTCATTCTCTTAAATCCTTCCTTTCTGATTTTTTTGTGTATGGTTATCTGTTCGTGTCTGCGTATTATCTTTTATACGAAGATGATCGCCTCCTTTCCTGAAATTTGCGCTATTTGGGACAGTCAGCACAAGCTGAGATAACAGCACAAATATATGGCGGTACCTGTTTGTCACAAATACCGCCACATGATTTCTACTGTCATCCTCTTTTCAGATTCAGACATTTTATTTTGATTTAAGATTTAAGCGTTTTCCTGTTTTCTTTCCCGGATCCGTTCCTATATCAGTTTCCATCTCTGATACGTTTTCTTCTGGCAGACACGCAGCTTTTCGCTCTATGCATGTTCAAACCGAATATCACTCCGGGCAGGCTATTCATTTTTCAAGGTACATGAAGGTGTTCTATGCAAACCCTTCATATAACGAAACGCTCAGAGCCTGTTTTACAGTGGTCTAATTCAATTTTTTTAAAATTCTTCGTTTTCCGCCTTTTTTTTCATCGTTTTTAATGCCCTGTTCAGGAGGTCATTTACACTCTGCTGTTTGATTCCCAGATAATCTGCAACATCCTGCTGACGCATTTCCTCGAAATAAACCAGATTGAGTACCGTCTTTTGTCTCTCTGTTAACTCTTTGATCAAAGCGTTTAGAATTTCTCTGTCGATAACATCGTCAACAAAATCTTTTGAAGATCCTCTCATAATCTCCGCATCATCTGTAACATCGCTGTTAGAAAACACACCATGATTGGTGCTGATTTTGCTCTGGCTGTATGCCATACGGTCTTCAGCCTCCATCAGCAGACGGATATACCAGTTTTCATTATCAAAGAACTCTTTATTGAATTCCTTGTTATCGCCAGTTACACTCACATATTCATAGTCATCACAACTATGAAGCGGAAATACGGTTGATTGATTTCCTGCTGTATAAAGTACATATCCGTGATCATAAACAGAGATTGTTGTATCTGCATTGATCATTTCCTTTACTACAACTTTGTGTTCCTTCAAGGATTTCACGCTTGGGATTCTCTTCTCCACATCAGCAACTTTCACGATTTTTTTCAGTTCTTTTAATGTCAACATAAAGACCACCTTTCTGCCTTTCGGCTCCGGGTGGTCCATTCCATCTTTTATGAAATTTCTGCACAGACATAAAGAACTGCAGTACAAGAGGTCACGAACTCACCCGTTTTTTTTGAACGGGAGTCCGCGACTCCTTTGTAACGCATGTATCTGCGTTTAGATTAAGTTTGCCAGATTGCCTGGCTTATTCAGTTGATATGTGCATCTTCTGATTCATTCTCTGTTTGCTCTTTGCGAAACATGGAATAATCGCCCATAGCATCGTAAGGACAATGCCTTACAAATTCCTGGTATTCGATTTCAGTCATCTTTGCTTCCTCCTTTGTGTCATATTATCAAAATCTCTCTCTGCAATTATTTTTGCAGAAGAGAATTCAACCTCTATATAACGAAACGCTGAGAGCCTGTTTTACAGTGGGGTACGACAAAAAATTTAAAAATTTTTTGAAATACATCAAAAAAGCCCGACAAAACAAATACTTCAACAATCTCCAAAACCAGAAAATACTTCTGATCTTGCAGTGTATCCGTAAATGTTTTGCCGGGCTCTTAGTGATTCCAGTCAGGTTCAGCTCCTTGACAAACTCTTGCTATCTGGTGCGTTCTTGATGGTTCCTGCCAAATCCAACACTTACTACAGACAGCTCATTCTATTCTGTTATGATCCCTGATTCATCATCTTTCGGGAATACGTCCGCATCCTGGACTTTAATTGTTCATCTCGGATGTGGATCGGACGAACCGACACCATATCATCCTTTACAAATATCTCCAATGTACTGCGACATTTTTTGCACTCCACTTCTGAATCGCTTTGTGCGCTCTTTTCAATAAATGCTCCACATACAGAGCAGTGTACATGCCATTTAATAGCACCTGATCCCATATAGGCTTCCTCCTTTAAGCAATAAGATATTTCTCCATTTATTACTCAACGGACCAAAGGGAAATCAAATCCGCCTTATGAGCATCATGCCATCCATTCCGTAAGTGCCAAAGCTACACGAACAGCACGATTTCTATTCTGATCAGATCTGCTTTGTCGATCTGTGCATCCTTTTTTATCCTTTCACCAGCTACCACTCACTCTTTCCGGTATAAAAAATTCCGCTGTGATTAATTAACATGATATTTCAATAGTTTCAAATACATCACCAGTCAGATCACAGATGTCCTGGATCTGAATCTCGGTATCATCAATCCGTAAGTGGACTGATGGATCAAAAAATTCTACGGTTCCAGATAATGTATGGTACTGACCAATTAATGGATTCTTCCATGACTTTTGAAAATAAGTTGCCTGTATCTTCATTCCATATGCCAGGATTCTTAATTTCATATCCAGCTCATTTTTCTTTTCCTCAGATAAATCTCTTTTTGGTTCATAAATGATTTCCTGTTGCCGGATCGTTTCATCCAGTCCACGAAGTGCCGCAAATGGAGCAAACTGTTTTGCCCTGCGTCCTACATCCATGGGATGCCTCCTGGAAACCGGTCTTGGTAAATATAAATACGGTTGATATGCACTTGCCAGCACTTTTTGCACCTCCTCTAAGCACGGTGACCACCAATCTGTTCATTGCGTTCTCTATAGGTGGAACACTCCAGCAGATTGGATCCACGCATGATCGCATTCTTTCCATAACGCTGCTTTACATTCAATACTGCTTCCTGTAAATGCCGTTCCTTATCGGTCTGTTTGGGATCATCAAACAGGCTGTACTGCACATAACTTTCAGGAGCAACCCTGTTCGCACACACCTCGATTCTTCGGATTCCGGTATATTTGTCTGCAATCCTGAGATATAAATCTGCCACTGCATCTATGATTTTTTTGGAACTGTTACTTCCTCTTTCAAGTTTTACTGTTCCTTTGGATGCCTCACGCTCATACCTGTGGTCGTATGCAATCCATAAGGCGATAGAACTTGTCACCAGTCCCTTTTCAAACAGATCCAGGACCAGGTTGTCTGTCATTTCCCTTACAATCACGAGTGCTTCGTCAAAAGAATAATTTCGCATCAGCACCTGGCCATTCGATAGGCTGTGTTCCTCAGAATGATAGTTCTTGATGTCACTCATCCGGCATGTTTCATAACCCCATGCATGATCGATCAACAGCTCTGCATCAATCCCAAACATCTTATACAGCCAGTCTTCGGATCTTAAAGAAGCCATTGCGATATCGCCCATCGTATGGATCCCGTAACCGGCCAGTTTTTTTTCGGTCCGGGATCCAATCCTCCAGAAGTCACTTAATGGTTTATGATCCCATAGCTGCTCTCTGTAAGAGAATTCATCCAGGATTCCAATATGGTCATCCACATGCTTTGCTACGATATCCATTGCAATCTTAGCAAGATACAGATTGGTTCCCACACCTGCAGTTGCAGTGATGCCAGTTTCCTCCATGACTGCCTGCATAAGCTTTACCGCCATTTCTTTTGCAGTGAGATGATAAAGCTGCAGATAGTTTGTCACATCAATAAAACACTCATCAACACTGTACACATGGATATCTTCTTTTGAGACATACCGCAGATAGATTCCATAGATCTTTGCGGAATAATCCATGTACAACTGCATCCTCGGCATGGCTGTAATGTACTTCACACAATCCGGTATCTCATGGATCCGGCACCGGTTCTTGATGCCAAGCGCCTTCATGGCCGGAGTGATTGCCAGGCAGATTGTTGACTTTGATCTGGTAGGATCTGCAACCACCAGGTTTGTTTTAAATGGATTCAGCCCACGTTCTACGCATTCTACAGAAGCATAAAAGGACTTCAAATCAATACAGATAATAGAAGTCTGATCCTGACTCACATTGCCACCTCCCATACGTCTTTCCTCTTTTTGTAACATGTATCCCATTTTGACTATCAATGATTGTCTATCCTTCCTGTTTTCATTGAATTACAGGAAATTCATTTCACATATCCATTGACAAAAGAGGAAATATTGTGTATCTTATAGGAAAGATGTTTCCCTTATCTGTGATTCACATTATAGGAGAGATATTTCCTTTTGTCAAGATTAATTTTTATTTTTAAGGAAACACATTTCCCGTTTTGCCTTGAAGCGGCTAATGAAACTTATAAGACAGGGCTTAGAAAGAGGTATGTTTATGACATTCGGTGAAAAAGTAAGATCATTAAGAAAAGAAAAAAAGATGAGTCAGCAGGAACTGGCCAGTATGGTTGGTGTTTCATATAGGACTATTCGATCCTGGGAAGTAGAAGGACGTTTTCCAAAACAAAATGTTCTGTATCAGAAACTGGCAGATGCATTACAGTGTGACGTTTCTTATCTCATGAGTGAGAATGAAGCTTTTATCACAGAAGCATCCGAACAGTTTGGTAACCGTGGTGCCAGACAGGCTCAGCAGATTCTGGAACAGGCTGCAGCTATGTTTGCCGGTGGATCACTGACAGACGAAGATAAAATAGCTTTTATGGATGAGATCCAGAGCCTTTATCTGGATTCCAAAAGACGTGCAAAGAAATTTACACCGAAAAAATATCTGAAAAACCAAGAGGAAAAATAATAGAAGGCGGGATTATTGTACACCTAATCTGTTACCTTATAGTTACAAGGATATTTCTGCCCTTTTATTTTTTACTTTTGAGGTGATTTATTTGAGAAACACTTACATATATACAGAAACAAAGAAATTAATCAAGAAATATGGAACCCGAGATCCATTTGAGATCATGGATCAGATGAACATTGTTGTCGGGGAAACTTCCAGATATAAGACACTGAAAAGATATTGTTTTATGAGCTGCAAGACGATCTATGTCATGATCAGTAGTTTCCTTTCAGAAGAAGAAAAGATGATTGTTGCCGCCCATGAATTAGGGCATATCATTCTGCATCGTTCCCAGCTGAAAATGGCTCCGATGCAAGATGATACCCTCTACAATATGACGGATAATACAGAATATCAGGCCAATCTGTTTGCTGCCGATCTGCTGATTGAAGATGAAGACATTGAAGAGATGGTTCAGAACGAAGACCTGGATTATTTCGGACTCTGCAGTTCATTGAATGCGACTCCGGAACTCATGAGCTTTAAATTATACAGCCTGACAAAACGAGGCCAGGCTTATCATATGCCGATGGAGATTCAGAGTAATTTCCTGGCAAAATAATAAAGGATAAGTGTATTCTACAATAAGAAAACTATAGATTTATCTCACTGAAAGGGGGATTATTTATGTCAAAACATCATATAGAAAAGGTAACCTGCCCTTCCTGCCATCATGAGGGAGATTTTGAAGTCTGGGACAGCATTAATACTGTACTGGATCCTGCAATGAAAGAGAAGGTACTTAATCAGTCTATTTTCCTTTATACCTGCCCAAACTGTGGAGAGACCTTTCGTTTAAACTATCCTACACTCTATCACCAGATGGAAGATCTTGTCATGATTTATCTGGTTCCTGAATCAGAAGTAGAGAAGACATATGAAATGTTTTATGGAGAAAATGCTTTGGCTGATTATCGTACCGAAAAGTACTTATACCGGATTGTGACATCAGCAAATCAGCTCGTTGAAAAGATCCAGATCTTTGATGCAGGTAAAGATGACAGGGTAATGGAACTTGTTAAATTACTTGCGACAGATTCTATTCTCAAAAATGATCCCGATATAGAATTTGATGAACTGCGCTTTGCTGTCGACGACGACGGAACAAATATTCTTGTAATCGTT
>OGCW01000811.1_pt1 | contig 14363 bp, 13 predicted proteins | sample 1570231 | NCBI WGS metagenome assembly OGCW01 (sample SAMEA2582168, study PRJEB24529) | metagenome | biome: Human gut stool | place: China | collected 2011 | reverse complement strand
TTATTATATCCTTCTCGGCAAGAGCGTCTATAGTCTCAACCTTAGCGTCATACTCCTCTTGGTTGGCCTCGATCTCGGCCTCTACATTTTGTATTTGACGCTCAAATAAAGAATTGCCTATAGATATAAATGCCTTTATTGATTCTTGTATCAAGCGTTTCTTTGCGGCCTCAATCTTCTTCTGATACTCTAAATCCTCATTGCTTTTTCTTTGCGCCTGCCTCAATCTTATATCCTCTTGTTGACCTAACAGCTTGGTCAATTCTTTTTCCGCTTTGATCCTCTCATCGTAAGGAAGCAAATCGAGATTATTACGAAGGGTATCAATCTGGATTTGTAGGGACTCCAAGGCGAAATCCTCCTGTAGCCTCAACATTTCCTTATTATATTTTTCCCGGTCTTTAATGTTCCCGTCATAGTTTTTCGTTAGCTCCGTCATTTGACGCTTAATATCTAACTGACGCTGGGATAACATTTCATCGTCCAACTCCTGTTGTCTCTTTAATTCGCCTTTTCCCCACTCATCCCATACGTCTTGTATCATCTTGGCGTACTTCTCTTCGATCAAGAGCTTGTCTGCGCCCGTTTCTTTCGCCGCCTTTAATTCAGCGTCTCTTTGCAGGATCAACATGTCAATACGGGCGTCGACCTCCTCTAACGATCCTTCCTTGGCCGCGCTGATCCGGTTCTTTACGTTCTCCATCGCACGATCATGCGTGAATCTTTCCTCTAGCTCTGAAAGCTCCTTGTTACGTTGTTCCTCTATGAGTTTGAGTTGCTCCGTGACCATTACGCCCTTCTCCTTCACGTCCGCTACCTTTTGGTCGAAGTTGGCGTTAATGATCGCCTTCTCCTTCTCATAGCCCTCTTCCAACAAGGAAATATTGGCCTCAATGATCGCCTGTTGAGCCTCCTTGTATGCCTTATCTTGGTTCTTGTCCGTCTCGTAGGCTTTTAGGGCTTCGTCCGCTTCCTTGATTTTTTTTAGGCTATCAATATACTTATTTACTGTAGCTTTTGGTATACCTTCGAATTTACCCGCTTTAAGAGATTTGACTATATCCTCATCTAGCCTATCGATGAACGATTGTGCCGCTTTTCTCTGTTCTTCGTAATATTTCTTATTTCTCACAACCGCCTCATTCCCTTCTTTTTGGCTAATCCTCAACGGGATAACATTCTTTATCGCCTCCATCTGATCGTTAGCGTTCTTGTACGAGCTGACGAACTTATCCAAGGTGTCATAGAAACTGCCTCCTAGCTTGTTGGCCGAATCCGTAGTAGTCCTTAACGTGGTTCCGATCTGATTCCAGATCCTATCAGCGTCATATCCCTCGTTGACAAGCGTCTCGGTGAGGTCTATCACCCTGCTCAACATGTCACTGGCCACTTCCTCGCCATACGCTTTCACGGCGATTTCCCTTAGCTTGGTCAACGCCTTCGATTGCTTCTCCCCGGATTCGGTCAACACCTCGTCCAGCTTCTTTTGCTGGGCTTTTAGGGCGGCGTTCCTCAACAGTTCCCTGTTGATCGCCTCGTAAGCCTTCCTTATCTCGTCCGTGGATGATCTCTCGGACAATAGATTGGGTAGGTAATCCCCGTATTTGTCGTTGATCTCATCTATGGCCTCGGCTCTGGCCCTTGTCCCCTCGGACGTTTGGTTGAGGGTCTCGAACAGCTCCCTCATGTTCGCCCTCTCTTTAAGCATGGTTGCGTTATACTCGGTCAGCGTGTCGTTAGCCGCCTTGGTAGCCTCGCTCGCCCCGAATAAGGAGGCCGTCCATTTTATCATGTCGGCTCCGTACACGGTGAGTAATGTGATACCCACGGATAGCAACGTCTGCCATGAGCCAAGGCCCCTTAGCAATTGCTTCCACACGGGGACGGTCTTTTGCCCCTCAGCCCTTAGCTGGGAGTTCTCTGTCCTTATGCGCTGGATTGCGTCCGCTAATATCGGCAAGTTGTTCGATATGGCCAGAAATCCCGTGCTTAACGATACGGCGAAAGCCGGGGCCTCACGTGTCAACTGGTTCAATGACGCTAAAAGTATCTGGTTAGATCTCTCGTAGTTTCCTACCTGCAACCTGTAGTTCCCTACGCTCTTGGCCGCCGTGTTTACTTGCCGGGATAACTCCTCGGTCTTTTTCTGTAGCTCCACGCCCAACGGCGATGCCGCCATCTCCTTGGATAACGAGTTGTACGCAAGCCTCATCCGCTCTAGTTGCTGATATAGCTCGAAATAGCTGCCGGTAGAGGAATTTACTAATCTAGTCTCATTGGTGAGGACGCGGGTCGTTTGCTGTACCTTGGCGTTATGATCTATCTCGGCCTCGGTTAATTCCCTCCTGCGCCTTATGGCCTCATCATAGGTTATCAATCCTTTCCTCTCCTCGTTATCGACCTCACGCTTGGCTTTTCTGGTAGCTTTCAGCATCCGTTGCTCCTCTTCCAGCTTGGCGATATTCTTAGCCCTGCTTCCAAGGGATTTATCGATAAACGCCTTTAGCTCCTCCGTTATTACCACCTCCTCACGTTTGGCTACCGTATTGCCCTCTATCGCCGTCATCTCGTCCTTGAAGGCGTTGGACGATCCGGATAGCGTGGTGGTTATGGCCGTCTCGGACGTTACGACCTCCTTTGACGAGGTAGCGAGATCCTTGTTGGACTTGATCAGCTTTATATTGGCGGCTATTATCCTGTCCATGGCCTTCTCATAGACAAAGCTCATGTTGTTTATCTCCTTCATGACATTGGAAAGGTCTAGGATATTCGCCTTGTAACTGTTCACCTTGGCATGTAACTCTTTCAAGTTGGTAGGGTTGAATTTAAGCCCCTTACCCAATTCCAGCATGGCTTCCTTGTATTTAGCCTGCAAGGAATCTATGTCGCTCTTTAGCCGTGCTATTTGCTCATAGGGTTTCGGCCCTACGATCTCGCTTATAAGTGTCTCATTTCCCATATCGCTCAATCTCTTTTAATTGTTCTACCATGATCTTTATTAAATTTCCGTACTCTGCCGCCGTGAATGTCTGCGGATCGATCCTCATCTTGAAATGAGAGGAAACGACCATTCTCTCACGGGTGAAATCCTTGTCCTTGGGATCGGGGGCTTTCAGCCTGTTTCGCTCCAATACGCTAAGGCTGTATCTTATCTGGGCCGTCTTGGATCGTATCTGCTTCTTTATCGCCATGACATCCTGTAGGCTGGGGGAATCTTTCATTTTCACGCCCACCTTTTCCAGTATTTCCGAAGCGTCCGGATACGCCCCGGCCTCAATAAGACGCTCGCCGGCCTCCAGCAACACCAGTTTTATGTTATGGTTGACCATGTTATTCCGATCCTCTATCTCGATAGCGATATTCTTGTTGTTGGTCAATGCCGAATACTCGTCTAACATCGATACCGCCGCTCTTTCCAGATCTTCCCGTGAAGGGGTTCCGCTTTTCACCAAGGCGTTAATGTCACCTTTGTACATCTCTATGAACTTGCATAGAGGTATCTCGTCGCATGTCTTATAAAAATCGTTCATCGTTTCTTGCTTTTTATCATATTTTAAATTTAACTGTCATTTACCCTTGACCGAACCTTGACATTGTCCGGACGTGAAGATAACGGGGGCGGGGCGTGACCTTTCGCCCGCCGTATTTCCCCGCCTGAATCATTTCCTTTTCCGTTCGCTCTTATCAGTGAAACTTATCGGGCAAACCACGCTAGCCAGCGCCCGTATGAGCGACCTCGCCGAATCCTTCGTGAGTCCTATCGCTATCCCGTTTTCCCTCATGTCTTCCGGATCTATATCACCCACGCATAAGACCGGCTCACCCGTAGGATTTCCGTTCTCGTTATAGGTGGGATGTAACGATACGGAGAAATCTTGATACGAGTCGATCGTGTAGCCCCTATCCGGAATAGCGCAACTTCCGGCCATGATCAATTGTATGCCTAAGTCCACCGCATCATCCTTATCAAGGGATATGTCCCACAATTCCCCGTCCTTGACAATGACTTGACCGCCCCGGGACAATAGTAATGATACCCCGTTGATGGTATGGCCTTTACCGTCACCTCTCTTTGTCTTGCAAACCTCACATCGTAAACCCTCGTTACCGAAAATCGTCTTTTTTGTCATGATTAATTATTTTTTGAATGTTTTTATTGCGGCCGTTCCGAAAAATGGTTCTCCCGGATGCGCCCTTTTCCAGTCGTTTATGAAATCCAATCCCTTATCCGTACCCATGAAATCCTCGAATGATTCCCCTAGGCCCAATACCCGGCATACGTCATCGCCATTAATCCTTGTATCTCCTGTTTCCTTGCTTTGCATGAATCGAACGGGTTGCCCCTCGAAATAATCCATGAGATAGATATAATCCTTATCCTCGCCAACCTTTATCATGGCTCAACCTCCCTAAGAAAATCCGTGAAATCCTTGATAATGGCATAATGGCCTCCGGCCCGTAGCAATCTCGCCTCAACGTCTCTCTGTACGTCCGATTGATGATCCTTGCCGATCTTGATCTCAAAATTGTACACCCGGCCTTCATGCGTCACCTGCACATCGGCGATCCCGGCGGTCGTTCCGGACTTGCGCCAACGTCCAAGGCGGGAATCGTATTGCCCTTGGCTGTTTTGGCGTTGATAGAAAGCGTTATTCATCCTCGCCCATTTTCTATACATTTCGCTAGCCCGTTCGCCGTATCGTCCCGGAAATGCGGTTTTACCCGGCATTGCGGTGGAATGGCACTGTTCCGGTACTTCCATTCGAAATAATCGGCCTCCAGACGTTTAACGCAATCCGGCTTAACGTACCGGGGCTTGCTTTTCCTCGTTGTCCTCTCCAATCGTGGAATCATATCGTTAAAATGGCATTTGTTGCTCATAATCACTTATTTTAGTTAGACTCTCGTTATATCTGAAACGGATGTCACAGGTGGCACCATCCCGTTGCTTGGCGATCCTCAACTCCCCGTAACCCTTCTCTGCGTTCTTGTCGTAATACTCCGGCCTATGTATGAACATCACGATATCCGCGTCTTGCTCGATAGCCCCGGACTCCCTAAGATCGGATAGGAGGGGCATCTTGTCGGCCCTTTCCTCTACCTTTCTGGACAATTGCGATAACAGGATAACCGGCACCCCCAGCTCCTTGGCCATGATCTTCGCCGCCCGGCTGCATTGGCTGACCTCTTGTTCACGGTTGTATGTCTTGTTGGTTGATCGCATGTCTATGAGTTGCAGGTAATCGATAAGGACGATACCGCACTTGCCTTGCCTGTTGAGGTTTCTCGCCTTGGCCTTGATCTGCTGCACGCTTATACCCGGCGTATCGTCCACGTAGATTGGAAGGAATGAGATGTTGTCCACGGCCCCGCAAACATCGGTCTCCTCGCTTTCCGTCAACTTGCCTAGCTTATAACGCTCGGAGTCTATGCTGCATTCGGATTGGATCAACCGGTCTCCCAGTGACGTGTTATTCATCTCCAACGAGAATATGGCTACCGGGGTGCCTCCGGTGGCCGCGCTCTTGGCGAAATGGAGTAGGAGGCTTGTCTTTCCGGCTCCCGGACGTGCGGCCAATATGATGAGCTGACCCGGTTTCCATCCTCCTGTCATCTTATCCAGTTTTGTAAGCCCCGTGCGTATACCCTGTATTTGCCCGTTTTTAGCCCGTTCCTTGCGCTTTTGATAATTTTCGATACAATCCCTCGTTACGGACGAGATATCGCTTATACGGGAAGCGTAGGCCGTTTTATCGGATATGGCCTCGACTTCCTTCAAGGCTAGGGTTATGGTATCGTCGATATCGTAGGACGGATCGGTAGCCTTTGCCGTGATCTCCATGCCCGCTCTCGCTAGCGATCTGGCCAGCCATAGTTGATGTAAATATTGGCTATGCTCCTGTATGTTCGATGATGAGGCCATGTTCCCGGATAGCTCGGATAACGCCAACGCCCCGCCTACCTTTTCAAGGTCTCCGGACTCGTATAACGCTTTACACACCGTGACGAGATCGATTCTTGTGTTCTCATCGTATAGCTTGGCTATGACGGCGTATATCTTTCCCAATGATTCCTCATAGAAAATATCGGGGTTCAATATACCCACGACATCCTCAATTGCGTTACTTTCCACCAATAAGGCACCTATGACGGCCTTTTCCGTCTCCACGCTATGCGGCATGGGCTTACACGAAATTTCTGTTTGTTGTCTCATTGCTTGTCTGTTTATTGGTTTGTTTGAAATCCGGCAACTCGTCGTTCCAACATTCTTGGTTGATGAACGTCTCGAAATTCTTGCGATATTGCTTGTCCGGCGTGGCGTTGACATAAGCGGGAATATAGGCTATGGCCTTGGACTTTTTGGCGGCGGCTAGTTTAGACCATTTCTTTTCGCTTGTTTTCTTGTTCCCTTTCTTGCCATATGATGACCAAACAACCTCGAAAGATGATGTCGGTGAATCGTTAGATTCGCCAATATTATTATTTATATCATAATCATTATCATAATCGGCTTTTTTGGGTTCCAAAAAACCCACTGGGTTATTTGGGTTGCCTTGGGTTGATGTGGTACCGGGTGGCTTACCGTTTAAACCCTTCCTTGGGGCACCACCCTTGCGCCCGTTATTGCGGTTCCTTTCGACAATGGCTTGGTATTTGATATCGTCTATATCAAACTGGTTCTTAAAGAACTCGAACGCTATTTCGATATCCTTCTCCACCGTAACATCCCCGTCAATCTGATACTTGAATATCACCCGGAACAACCTCCCCAATTGCTCGTCCGATAACCCCGATACGGGCTTGTAGAATTTCTTGTACATCACGAAACTTTCTTTTCCCATGATCTTTTACGTTTTATGCGGGGATATAGCCCTGTTATTCCTTCTTCTTGTCATATCCTTTGAAATCAATCCTTAGTTGATCCTTGTCCGGCATGAACCTTGGATTGGTGGTATAGAACCCCGCTATCCATCCGCTTACCGGGCAATGTCCTTTCCGGACGATACGGATATCCCCGTCCTCCCTCATCATCCCCACGTAACGGCAAATGTTAGGGCGCACCACATGCGTGTCCCGCTCCACCTCGAACATGGTTTTGGGTCTCTCGAAAAAAGAATCATAAACCATTTGCTTTTGATTGGCTTTTCCCGTAGATTTGCGGCTGGGGATTGCGGCTTCGGCCGCTTTTTCCTTGCCTTTCATACATCACCACTCCTTTCCAAGGATTTTGTTAATGTCTGACATCTTATATCGTACCTTGGTGCCGAATCTGACAGGAACCAAATAATTTTCTTTTTCCCATCGCCAAAGTGTATTTCGTTGGACGTGTAAGATTCTCGTAGCTTGCTCGGCGGTGATATAAGTTTCTTCTTTAGGTTTAGCAAACCTTTCTACGGCTTCGTTTATAAGAGTATCCGAGAAAACTTTAAGGTCTGATGCGTTAATGATAAGTTGTACGTTTGAACCTTCATTCAGTAATTCTTTCACTGTCATAATTTTGATATTTATCCTTATTACCGGGCACCATATTGGAAATTTCCTACCTTCACCGTCTGGACAAATCTTGTAATCTCTCATCGCATCAATGGTGGGACGCTCAATCGAGAGTCAAACGCCAGTAAAAACAAAAAGAGCCATATCCCGCAGATATGACTCTACCGGATATGGCTCTAAGGCTCTACTTTGTTCGAATTTTATGTTGTAGGCAAATGTAGTAACATAAATTTTATTTGCAAAAATAAATCATGAAAAAAAATCCGCTTCATTCATTCTTTATTCAATATCTCATCACTTAGCTTGATCACTCGATCATCTTGACCAATTCTTTCTTTATATCCTCATCAATTTCCCGATATCGTGCGAACGCCCTGCTTCCGTCCCTATGCCCGGACAATGCGCCTACAAGATTGGGATCTTTCACTTTCTTGTATAGGTTCCCGACAAACGTACGTCTAGCGATATGGCTGCTGGCTATCTCATAGATAGGCCGTTTCTCCTCTTCTCCCGTGACCCTGTTTAGTACCGTGACCATCCTGTTGACCTTGCACGCCTCGAATATCTTTTTGATCGCCGTGTTATATCCGAACTTCGTGCTGCAAAATGGGAATAACCGGCCTTTCCTGTCCGCTCCCTTGTATAGCTCTATCAAGTTCTTGGCTCTGTCATTCAGCGGGACACGCACGATTGTAGGGCGATCTCCCCTTGTCTTGCTTGGAATATATTCTATAGCGTCATTGATGATGTTATCGGGCGTGAGCCGAAATAAGTCTGATACCCTGCACCCGATAAGGCATTGAAAAATAAAGATGTCACGTTGTCTTTCCATGGCCGGGTTGAAGGACAGGTCGAAATCGGCTAAACGGTTCCGCTCCTCCAATGTGAGGTAATACGGTGTACCGTATCTCTCCTCTGATTTTTTCTTGAACTTGGTGAATGCGTTATTCGTGGTCAAGCCTTGATCGTAACACCAATTCAAGAAAGCCCTCAAACATGTTAGCTTTGCGCTTATACCGTTATTGCCTTTAGGTCTAGGCATCGTGCGCCACGTATAAAACTGGGTCATTTCGGGATACTCCTTCAATATCTCGCACTCATGATGCAAGTAATACTCGTAATCTTCCAAGGTCTCCGGGTCGATCTTGTCTATATCCCATCTGAACGTATCGCCTGTTTTCGCCTTGGATATCTCTCTCCGATCCGTGATCGAGCGGATTCTCTCGTAACGTCCCATTGAGTTCGCTAAGGTTTTGCAATAAGCCGTCCTGCCACGTGACAAATTACGCCTTTTCGGGTACTCTTCGAGCAAGGCGTAAAAATCTTTTGGCGATTCCTCGTGTTTTTGGGGATTCAGCTTGGTATCGATCAACCGTGCTAGCTCTTTGCTGTCAAGGCTCCCTTTATCCGCTTGGTTGTATATCTCCATTATGATATTTTTCATACAGGCGATATCGTTATTGAACTTAGCACGGGATTTAGCGTCATAGACTACTTTCGCCTTTATGCACTGGGTCTTCTCATCCCATACGCTAGGCGATACTTGTATCCCGCTTTTGTAGAATAACTGAATATCCCTACCATCGGTTAACCTAAACCGAACGTTTACCGTATCCGCTTTCTTTACGGATGTCCTAATGAATGCTTTTATCGTTGCCATATCTCTATGAATTTATCGTTGTGCAAATATAGGAAATTTGCACGACTTATTCGCAAAAATGCACGACCTTAAAAAGAAACTACGAATATATTTTTATTGTTAATATACTTAATAATAGTATATTATATTCCATATCTATATCATGTTATATCATATTATGTAATCTGTTCCCGACTATATCAAGGCGATCATACTCACTCCGGTAGGTATGACGTTCAAGATATCCGATTTTGACACGAAGCTGGGAGAGTACGCCCACGCCGATCGTCCGAACCGTGTCTATCCGATCTCGACGATCGCTGAGTACGCCACTTCCGGAGGCGAGGCCCAGACATCCGCTACCGGTTATGGCTCGTCCAAGATCACGGGTTATAGCGAGCTTGTCGAGACTTATACGATGAACGATTATGACGAGGGCTTACGAACCAATCTCATGAAGCTCAAGAACGAGAGCATGAGGGTGATCTTCATCGACAAGAATAATGTCGTATATGGAGAGAAGACCGATACGGAAAGTGATTTCAGGGGATATGAGCTCGGTGCCGTTTATCCGGGTGGACAGAGGTTCAAGAGTTCCGGAGAGAACGCATCGCTTACGATCAATCTCGTTTATAAGGATGTTGAGAAAGCATGGATGAACGCTATATCTTTCACTAGCGATATCGATATCTTGGACGAGGCGAAGGGATTGGTCTGGGTGGATGTCAAGAAATTACCCGAAGGAGAGAATAAGTTTAAGGTGGTGGAGCATTACGGAGGTTTTGACCTTACCGAGATGTACGGGACGTTGTTAGGTAACTCCTCTGTATGGAATAACGCTTCTGCGGCTACTTATAACGCTGATGACGGCACTCTTACTTTGACCCCTTCATCCGGCACTCCCGCGCTCAAGAGGCCATCCGAGTTATACGCCGAGGACGTTAAAGGAATAGAGCAATGGTCATAAACGGGGTATCGTTCAATGATGAGGCTTGTCTCGGTATGGGAAGGAAGGCTTTCGTGAAGGCTCACGAGGGATCTTTCTTCCTTGACCGGGGAATGGCGGATCGAAGGAGGATACTATGTGACGCTTATGATATAATGGAGAGGAACCATGGGGACGATAGCGGGAGTGGCGAACGCCGTGAGGACGCTGGAGAAGAACTTCTGGCCGGAGGTTACGAACAGCTTGAGGGAGAGCGAGGGATTGATCCATGACTTGATCACTGATCAACTCATGTCCGGGTTAGACGAGAACAAGGAGCCTTTGAAGCCTACCTATCTGGATGACCCGTATTTCGTGGAGACCACGAAGACCCCAAAGGCGGCGAGGGCCAAGGCCAGATGGTACAAGGCGATGAAGGAAAGCATAACCCCGCCTAGGTCCTCTGACATACTCCATCTTCCGCCACGAGACCCTAACACCCCCAACCTTATCATACGAGGCGATTACCACGCCAGTATAACGCCGATCGTGCAAGGCGGCAAGGATGGTGGCAAGATAGTCACGAGATCCATCGGTTTCTATGCCGGTGACGACGCTTTAGAGAAGAAATACGGCCCCGGTCATCTGGGTTTGACCCCGGAGGCTAGGGCTTATTTGATTGAGGAGCGGGTTGTTCCCGCGTTGGATAAGTTATTCAAGAAATACGGGTTCAAATGATAAAGCCGTGCAATTGCGCCTCGCAGAACAAGGCGATGGCCACATACGAGAACATAAGGAGGCTGGCTATCAAGATGGCCGTTTCCGATAAACGCATTTACGTGCTTATCCGTAAAACGGATGGGACGTTTGCCTTCGAGCCTTTAGATGCCATGGTGTCTAAAGGCGATATTGTTGAATATATCCATTATTTATAAATAGTATGGCGAATATATACACGACATGCGATGAGATACCCTTATGCAAGTTCATCGAGATGTACAAGGGAAATCTTAACGCCCTTATAAAAGGAGGGAGGACCAAGCCCACCGATGGGGAGTTAAGGAAAGCGGCGATGGGGCTTATTGACGAGTATTCCGTTATAACCGGGAACAAGAATATCGCTATCGAGATAGAGGATCGGTCAAGGGCGGTAGATTGCAATATCAAGCTTATCCTGTTGGAGTCTGCGGATCATTTGATGGACGCTATGATGTACGCTGACGCTTCGGATATTCTTGGCAGGGTAGGTATCCGCATGCCGGAGGAGCCGGGAGAGCAAGATCTGATCGTCGCTAAAAAGAGAATCCAGTCCAAGATGTCGCAGGTGAAATATAGCCTGAGCGTTCTGGATAGGAACAAGTCTAAGGTGGTAGACCCCAAGGATAAAGATTTCACCCGTGAGAGGATGATCGTGTCCACCTATTTCAAGATGCGTATCGATCCTGACACGTTCACCGCGGCCGAGTACGGGAATATGATAAGGATTATGTTTAACCAATTAGAGGACATGAAGAATTATGGCGGGAAACGAGACTAAGATCACTGATATAGTAGGGAAAGAGGCGTTTGATCAACTGGAGCGTCTGGATAGGAAATTAGCGGATACGCAGAATGTCTATATCGGGTTGGTAAAAGAGATAGGGAAAGGGTTGACGATAAATCCCTCAAGCTTGTCAGAGTTGAACGCCAAGATCGAGGAGTACAAGAAAAATGTATCAGCGCTTAAAAGCACGATTGACACTCTCAATAAGACCAATGACCAGTACAAGAGAAAGATTGATGAGCTGATAGAGGTTAACAAGAGATATGCGGAAGCGGCTGGGAAAGTTCAAAATAGTTTAGATCAATCATCCTCTTCCGTAGCCAAGGAATCAAACGCTATCTCGGAGAACATGAAAGCCAAGCAACAAGAGGTTGTCATAAGTCAGGAATTGAAGGGACTCATTGACCAGACATTGGGATCTAGGGAGGAGAATATACGCAGGGTTGCTCAAGAAAGGACGATATTGGCCCAACTATCCAAGGAGAAAAGCCAATTGAATAAAATGGAGAAAAGCGGGGCTATCTCAACTAAAGATGCCGTGCAAAAGAGGCAGGATCTGGTAAGGTCTGAATTGCTTCATCGAGAATCCTTGAGAGAGCTGTTGAACATTCTTACGAATGAGACAAAAATGATCAACTCGGCCAACGATAGTTATCAAGAGCAATCGTTGCAATTGGAGAGGCTGAGAAAGGCGTATCGGATGCTTTCCACGGAAGCCGCTAACAGCAAGTTAGGAGTAGAGTTGCAAAAGAATATAGCGGCTTTGGACACTCAGGTAAAATCTGTTGATAAAAGTCTGGGACAGCATCAGAGAAACGTGGGTAATTATGTCTCCACATGGGATGGAATGGGAAACGCAATCAATCAATTAACCCGTGAGTTTCCCGCATTCTCGGTATCTCTACAGACCGGCTTTCTCGCTATCTCTAACAATATCCCTATATTGGTCGACCAAATATCTCGGATAAGGAAGGAGAACGCCGCCTTAAGGGAGGAGGGATTGAAAGGTGTTCCCGTGTGGAAGCAGATAGCTAAGTCCGCTTTGTCTTGGAATACCTTGTTGTCGGTTGGTATAACTCTACTTACCGTATATGGTAAGGATATCTTTGAGTGGGGTAAAAACTTATTGTCATCCTCTAGCTCGGCTAAGGCCGCTTCGGAAGCCCAGAGAGACTTGAATTCATCCACCGGGGATTATGCCAAGGCTTTAAAGAACTCGACATCATCATATGGGGAGAATCTTGTAACATTACGCAACCTGCAAGCGGAATGGAATAATTTAGGAGATAATCTCAATAAGCAGAAGCAGTTTATCATTGATAACGCCTCTGAGTTTAAGAAATTAGATGTGTCAGTTACGGATGTTAATGACGCAGAGAATCTGCTAGTAGATAATACGGAGGCCTTTATTAATGCTATGTCATTAAGGGCACAAGCGGCAGCTGCGCAAAAATTAGCTCAAGAAAAATACACAGAAGCGTTACAAAAGGAAATCGAGGCTGAAAACAGAAGAAAAAATCCTACGTTTTGGGATAGGTTTGATCTTACAAAGGTATTAGATCCAACAGCTCAATCTCTATTATTTTTGACTGATAGATTTGAAGTCTTTTACAATACGTCAGATGAAGCTTTAGCTAAAGCCGGCAAAGCGGCTGATTCTATAGAAAAGGAAGGTAAGGAGGCTGAAAAGGCGGGAAACATATATCTGAATGCTATGCTTAAATTGAGAGAGGAAGAAAATAAAATATTAGGCAATTCCGATATTCAACTATACTCTAACGAGGATAAACTTAAACGACAGCAGGAGCAAATAGAACGAGAGGCCAAGCGTAGGGAGAAATTAGAGATGGAGGCCGAACGGAATATTCAGGAGGCCCGTCTTAATGTGATGGATGAGGGGTATAAGAAAGACCGTCTTCTCTTGGAGCAATCTTTCCAAAAACGTATCGATGACGTAAAGACGAAAGGCGTAAGGGTTAATGAGCAAATTGAGGCTATTGAGGCTGAGAGAAGTAAGAAGTTGGCGGAATTCGACCGTAAGATCTCGGAGCAAAGGGCTGATGATGAGGCTCAAAATCGTCTTGCGATTGCAGAAAAAGGTAGCATGGATGAGCTTAATGCCCGTCTAGTCATATTACAATTGCAAAGAGATAAGGAATTAAAAGAGGCTGATAAGACTGAACAGGATAAGTCTTTGATTGTCGATAAATACAATAAACAAAGGCAGGATCTCTATAGAGATTATTATAAAAACTTGATGTCAACGCAACAATCTCAAAATGAAATATTCCTTTCTCAAAGGCAGATAGAGATAAACGAAGAGCTTAACATCTTGGCTAAACAATATGAGCAAGGGATTATCAAGAAAAAAGAATATGAGAAACAGAAATCGGATTTGGAGCATCAGTATGCTATGGAGTCATTGAACAGCCAATTGCAGATATTGGAGTCAAATCTTTACTTATTTAGCGGGAATGAGCGACTTGAGAAAGAGAAAGAGATAGCTCGCCTCCGTGTTCAATTATCTAAAGAGACCAGCGATAAAATCATAGAGGATGCCAAACGAGAGGAAGAGGAGCGAAAAAAAGTAGAACAGGCTAAAAAGCGCTTGATACAAGAATCTATATCTGCTATCATATCAATCGGTAATTCATTATTTCAACGTCAAATAGATAATGTAGATGCTGAAATAGAGGCTAACCAAGATGAGTATGACGCTAAGGTTGAGACTATAGACGCTCTTGCCGAGAAGGATATAATAA
>OGCW01000800.1_pt1 | contig 14573 bp, 15 predicted proteins | sample 1570231 | NCBI WGS metagenome assembly OGCW01 (sample SAMEA2582168, study PRJEB24529) | metagenome | biome: Human gut stool | place: China | collected 2011 | reverse complement strand
CTGTACCACTCGAGATAGTACCGTCCAGCACAAAATCTTGCAAGGTAACGTGCCGTCATGGTTGGGGACATGACATGCACTTTTCGAAATTTATAGTGTCGGAAGTGCCTACCCGATGTACATAAAAAAGGGGCGACAAGCCCCTTATTCAATTACTTCTTATCCTTTGGTGGACAAGGATCGTTACCATGCGAATCTTTTTTTGCGATCCTGCCATCCTTGTTATGGATCACAAGCTCACTTTTTTGGTTTGTAGCAATCCCTCTTGCAGCGTCCACCGCAGATTGCTTTGTTGAGTGAACGGAGGTCGCTTTACTGTTTCCTGCCCCCTTAACGGCCCAACCTCCATCATGAGGAACAACATGCTGATCTTTACCCATTATCGAACCCTCTATTTCCATGGAAACATCAGCATATAGCGACAAAACCAACCACTCAATACCACATATTGTGTTTAAATTGATTTTAATCACAAAACGTGGATAGATATCGAAAGGATTCTTTCACTACGAAACTGTAAGTACCCTTCCTTAACCCTATACCGCTATATTCGTTAACAATCTGGCAGTGCTGGCCTACTCTGCCCTTTGTTACCCACTATTCTGCTGTAAGAGATGAGTTTTTAGCCACCTTTGCGATAGTAGCCCTTGAACAACCGATCAAAGCCTGAATTTTGCTCCAGCTTTTACCGTCAGACAGTAATTCTTGTACTTTATGATGCAGGCTCTCATCAACTGGGCGACCACGATATTTTTTCTCTCTCTTGGCCTTTTCAATACCCTGCTTTTGTCGTCTGCGGCGATCTTCGTAGTCCTTGCGACTGATTGCCGCCAGCATATCGAGCATCATAGAATTCATTGCTTCAAACATACGAACGGTGAACTCATCCTGAACATGTAAAAGCTGATGGCTCGTAGGCAAATCTAACGATACAACCCTGATCCCTTTAGATTCGATGAGTCCTCGTAAGGTTTTCCAGTCCTCTGCGGTAAGTCGGCTTATACGATCTATTTGCTCACAGAGCAGAATATCGCCACGTTCCGCGATATCTAAGAGTAAAAATAATTGAGGCCGCTGTAGGCTTGCACCTGATTCATTTTCTTTAAAGTACTTTGATATTTTCAGATCATGCGAATGAGCAAATGCCTCCAACTCTTTCAATGCCCTATCCGCATCTTGCTCTTTCGTCGAAGCTCTTAGATATGCCCATACACGCATGATAGTCACCATCAGTCTGTTTTATATGGTTCATTATATATGGTCTGTTTTAGGTTGTAAAATCCATTTAATGAATCATTTTGAATTAGATATGTGTAGGTCTGCTAGAGGTATACATATGATGCACTAGGAATACTGCACATCAATAACAATAAGTTACTATTTCCAATGAAATAATATCCATTTACGCATAGACAAATCGAGCTAACTGTCTGGCTTATAGAGAATTTTTCATGTTTAATTAGATGTATCGCAGTCGGCAGTGTTTATGTTAGTGACAACCTCTTCTAATTTTTTGTAAAGGTGCTGGTAGATAGATTCATTCGGAATATACTGTATGAATAACCAGTGCTGTGATTTGATTTCTTATAAGGACTTATCAGCAATGAGTGAACTTAAAGTTATATCACACGCAATGTTTAACATATCCGTAGAACAGGCAGAAGCAAGTAGGGTAGACCTTGAACACGGTGAGGGCGATTTTCAGAAGTATTGCGGCCAATTGTTAGATGAGTTACTGGAAAATACTCGCAGCAAATCCTTTAAATTCAGAGCAATAGAAGAATTTGTCCCTGCTCATCTTAACGTGCTTGTTAATGATCAAAACGAGTGGGACAAGAGAACACTTGGAATTGCTGAAAAACTTTTGTCCGTGGAAATAGATGCTCAAGATAAAATTAAGGCTATGAAGAAAAAAATTAAAAAAGGAGCCTTATTAATTTTACTACTTTCTCGTGACAATAATTTCAATTTCGTAATACTTAAAATTGAACATAGCGATTTTTTTGATGAGATAGAGTCAAAAATCAAAAAAGGACTTCCTCTTAATCGTCAAAGGCTCCAAAAATCATGTTTAGTTAGCTTCAGCAACACATATGATGTTGAAGAGATTCTTATATCGGATAGCGGAGCTTCAATTAGTGAATATTGGTGGAAAAACTTCCTCAGTACTGTAGAACTTCAAAGTTCTGAACTTAATACAAAAAATGCGTTTGGTTCAATTGAAAACTTTCTTAAAAGGGAAGTAGAAAAGCACTCTTCCGTGGATTATTGGTATATGCGTAATGACATTATTGCTTACTTTAGAAACAATGAGCAATTTGCATACGATGAATTAGTAGAGAAAGTACGTTCACATAAGCCAGAAAGCCCAGCTATTGATGAACGTTTCGACCAAATAATCGAGAAATTTAAAGCATTACCAGATCATAAAAACTCGAAATTTGATAGGCAATTTCAATTAGAACCAAATGTAATTCGTGCTAGAATAAAGAAAACAATAGCTTTGTCAGACAACATTGAATTAAGAATCAACGGGGAAGTTGCTGATTTCCGTAAAAAAATAGTTCCCGAATCAGATGCGTTAGGTAAATATCTGAAAATCTACTCAGATACTGGTTACGAAGAATTTAGTGCAGGAAAAGAAGATAACGTATGAATATAGTATCTAAAATAGCCGATTTATTCATGCCATCGCAAGAAGTTTCTTCTTGCGACAACTTTCATTTATTTAAGGCTGAATATCGTATTTTAGAAACTACTATCCATCAAGATTATTCTCAACGGGTGGAAGAATTAACAAATGAAGTCATAGCTAACAATCTAGATATTGAAATTGACTTTAAGTTTGAGACTTGTGATTCATTCACCCTTCTTATTTCCCCAGAATATTGTAGTGATCTTCAACAAGTTAAAGATAAAATTGACAATGCTATTCAATTTTCAGAAACTGATGATACCATTATTATTTGCATTTCTATTGATAAAAAAATCGCCTTAGATAAAGACAATAAAATACATATATTTAACTTTGATAATTTCATCAAAAATGTCTTTGGGGCGAATGTATCCAGTATTCTGACATATCTTAACTGCTTTGATCTACATAAGGAGTTGCTTTTTAATGTCTGGGACGACATTAACTCCTTTGGTAGTGAAACAATCAAATTTGTTAGCCAAAAAGATTTGGTTGGTTCTAATACTCTCAGCATAGCCCGGGATTCCATCATCTCAAAAAGAAATAAAAGCTGCCATTTCATAAATGATTCACAATATAAATTCATTCCCGATGATTTTTTCCTGTCCCCTTCAGGGTCTTGTCATTCTGATATAAAAAACACATTTGATTCTCTATTAACAACTTTTCTCATTGTTTATCTCGCTGATACATCTGAAATTTCAGTTGAGAGTGATAGTAATGATTTATATATTGATTATAAATTCAAAGGTTATAGACTAATCAGTGAAGTTATTGCAATAAAAGACATGAGCAATAACAGTACAAGTGAGCTTTTCGATATTTACAAGTGGGTCTATAATAGCGGCAACTTCATAGATAAAATTGGTCTTGCTCGAAATATAATATCCATTCATATGGTGGATAAGAGTATGACATCGATAAATCATGGCACATTAAAGTCCATAGAATCGGGCTATGACATTTACCTTAAGGATAATGTAAAGCAATACATTGAAATAAAAAATAAAATTTCTGAGTTTCTCGTTGGGCAATCAGACAAAGCATCTGACATTACTAAAAACATGTTTTCCACCTTCAAAACTAGTTTTTGGAGTATTATAACATTCTTTATTTCGGTATTTCTCATTAAGATAATCACATCCAATAGTTATAGAGGAACTGTAACCTTAGAAACTCTAGTTGTAACTCTGGTGTTTATTTTATTCTCTGTTGTCTATTGGTATTTTACAAATAAAGAAGTATTGGAAGAAAAAGATAGATTACTCAGCCGTTATGACACAATCAAAAACAGATATAAAGATCTTCTTAATGAAGACGATTTAAATAACATAATTAATACAGAAAAATTAAAAGCAGATGACACTGCATATATAGAGTCCCGACGGAAAAGATTTTCAATTATTTGGAATAGTTTTAATGCTGTTATTGCAATAGTGGTATTGGGGTTGTTTTGATTAGATAATAATATGTCACCGAGTAATAAATTAGAAGAAGAGGTAAAAGCACAGCCACAGCCACAGCCACAGCCACAGCCACAAAATACAAAGCAGAAATTGCAAAATCAAGATCTAAATACAAATTAAGTGATATTTTAATTCGTGTAGAAAAAAATAGCCTTTATTTTTATTTGCGTAAATGATTCCTTTACTTTTAGCACTAAAAGCAAGAAAACTATAATTTTATAATTTTCTTTGTTTAAGGCCAGTAATGTTTTCGGCGTTTCAATTGTCCTCGACGAAGGCCGCTTCCGCGACCTTATCTAGCCCGTGCTCATTGAGAACGATCAACTACCATGTATGTTGGTTGACACAGGCTGCCGCGTTCCTGTAACCAGTAGTAATCAAGATCCGCAACACGCATATCCAACCCCGAATCCACACGATTGATCTGTAACCGCAGCCCTACAGTATCTTTGTACGATAAACCAGATTTAACATTGTACTTGTACTTAACCCCGCTTTCTTCTTCAAAAGATTTGAGATAAGGGGGGATTTGCTTCTGAATTTCTTTCAAACAAATAACTTCCCCATCAATTACGAACGGCTTTTCAGTTTTACCGTCAGGAATAGTAGCCGCAATTGTGGTTAATGGAACTATCGACAACAGTACTGATAATGCTCTTTTCATCTGTTCTTCCCCTTGAATATAATCATTGTTTAGAACAAATTTGTGTAATGGTTGCATTATGGTTAAATTCAACATCAATTACTTTTATAGTATTATCATTAAGTACAGATACAAAATAATTACTTGACGAATTTCCGTACTTCCTTGAACCATCTGCTGCAATCTTGTTGAATTTAGCAGTATACACACTATCTTTATCGCCGGGAATTGGCATTCGACTGATTAATTCATTATCGGAAATAGTATAATAAATTAAAATTCCTTTATCTGAATAGTAACCTGAATCGCTTTTTGTTCCCTGTCGAGTTTGTATTATTGCATCGAACTTATCGCATTTATAAACATTGGTTTTGGCCTTTTCAGTACTGGTAGACGTTGAAGCCTTTACATCAGTACTTTTATCTTGTGAAACAACCCCGGAACCGATACCTACCGAAACGACAAAGATAATAAAACTCATGCCTAACGACGTAATCAAAGTACGGAACTTTCCCCGACCTTTATTTCTGGAATAGTTTGAAACTTTCCTGAAAGTAAGTACTGCAAGGATCACACAAATGATGAAAACGACAAGCCCGGCCATAAAATCCCTCAAACGTTGTGTATCAAAGGCAATCATAGTATCACTTCGCAATACATTGATCGATTAAAGCGATCAATTTTTGATTTTCGATCGGTTAAATCTATCAATATCTATTAATTGAAGACAAATCAATAGGTAAAAACGATCAGACGTTGGTCAGTACTTCGGAAACACCAGAAGTATGGTTTGGGTCTGCCGTTTAAACGCCCTCAGAAAACCGCTAAGGTCTCTTTATCGCATATGGCTTGGGATTTCAGCCTTTGGCTAAAATCGCTTTCAGGGGGGCTTCTTGTGCGTTTTGTCGGGAACACCATCATGGAGGGGGATAAATCGGATCGAAGTCGCTTCGCTCTGGTCAGTACTGGAAGGGTTAGCTTATCTGGCGAGGGAAGATGAATTGCCAGGCTTCATGAAGATGGTTGGTTTTGTGGACAAGAAGAACTGCCGTTTTGAGTATTCCCCCTCACACCCAACAAACCTACCCATTAGCAAGGGGGAGTACTTTCTCGTAGTATACAGAACGAATAAATTCTTTGTATACTTCCGTTTTATCCTAAAGCGATTTGATTATGGACGAGAATAATAAAGAAGTTATTGAAATAAGACCAGAAGATAAGGACTTTTTCGCAGAATTTATTGATTGTGAAGGTCCAATTATCCAAGATTCAATTGATCATAAAAAAATCACCCTCGCACTTGATAAAGCCCACGACATAAGAAAGTTTGAAATAGATCTCTATTGGAAGCGTGCTACATACTTCTTCGCATTCTTCACTGTAATAACAGCTGCATTTGGTTATTTGTTCACCCATGACAACTATACTTTCTTAGCCCCTGCACTTGCGATCATTGGTTCTGTTTTTGCTTTATGTTTTTGTTATGTGAATATCGGTAGTAAGTATTGGCAAGAAAACTGGGAGTTTATAATTGATAAAATTGAATATTATGTCACAGGAAACCTTTATAAACTTTTCTTCTTCGAAAACCATAGAACCAAACGCCCATCAGTCACTAAGATTAATATATTTCTAAGCAAGCTAATTATAGCTACATGGTACGCTTGCTTTATACTTTCCATGCACCAGATATGGAATCAAAGCATGGTATTAAATGTCTCTTATATTATCCTTATCATATATAGCACTGGAACGACATTATATTACTGCGATAAAACTGTTGCAGACATATCGAACAATGATAAAGAATCACCACGATTCTTTAGATTCAGAAATCCTAATTACATAAAATCATAAACATGGGGGCATTTGATGCCCCTTGTAAATTGATAATCCGACCTAAAAACACTTTGAGTACTTCATTTGTCAGTACTGTTATCTGTTTGAGCGAAAGCGAGTAACGGCTTTGGCGTGCTTTCGAGTACTGCGAGAAAAACGCAAAGTTACGATCTGATATTTGGTTTTTATAGAGACTAACAAGCAAAGCGAAGTTAGGCTCTTTAGATACTGAATATCAGTAAGGCTAATACATTCAAAATATCAGGTGAAAGGCAATATTATATTAAGTTACGGTTATTCACCCCACTGCACAAAACAAGAATAACCTACTGATTTTACGGACTTTTATTTGAATAATAATTCACTAATAATCATGATAACCGTATTTCTTAGTTTTAAGTTACGGTTATAGGTACGATTAAACAATGGTTCGTAGATATGCAATCAGATCTTTCGCTGAGGCATTACTGTTCAATAGTTCCTGTACTGCGTTCTTCTGTTCGTCGGTTAATGGCTTACCAGGCAATGCTTTCTTTAGTCCACATAGCGTACCACCTTCTTCTACAAACTTATCCAATGCTTTAGCAACTGCGGTACAGGCTAATTTGTACTTCTCGATAGATGATTCACTTGCTGCAAATTTCTTCATCTGATCTGAACGGGTTAAGGTAAGATAATACTTAACCTGTACTTTTGAAAGCTCTGTAGCGTGTTTGACGATGTAGAAGACATCTTTAACAGGTAACTTGTACTTTCCCAATGATTTACACTCTTGAATCGTCTGGTTAATTATTAGAGTTGCTTCTGATGTTAGGCCACTGTAAGTAACACGTTTTAGTGCTTCTTCTAACTTTTTATTGTTATAAATCCTTTCTTTTTTTGCCATGATAAATACCCCTATGGAAGATGTTAATTAATATTGGCCTGATGTATTCCTAATACTCAGGCTTTTTATTTAAGAAGAAAATGGGTGGGGTTATACTCCACGTACCTTCTTGAACCATTCACGATACTCTGGCACTTTATTTTTGCGTAAATTGCTAATGAAATCTTGATCGCAATTAACTTTAAGTAAATTACAAATCCTAGCACTTGTCATATCACTTAGTAGGATATTCTCGTACTGAGAGAATGTTAGTTGAATGAAATTAACCTTTTCTTTCTTTCGAACTGATTTGTTCAATGACTTCCTATTAGTCCTGATTTTATTTTTTGTTTTTATTTTACCGTTTTTCTTTGACATTTTGTCACTCCTCTAAATTAAAATTCATCTCATGGTTAACCTCCTACGGCTGTTGTTTATGTTCGATTGGCTATATGTTAACGGGCAAAATTGCCCCAATCAAGGAATAGTTGCAACTTTTTCTTGACAATATCATTACTATTCAAGTCAAAAAATCATATATCATTTAGGCACTATCTTTGTACTTTTTAACTGGTACATTATTAGATGATTTAGCGAGTATCTTTGTACTTTCTTACTGATACATTCGTAAATTGTTTTAGAAGTATTCATGTACTTTCTAAGTGGTGCATAAATTTATGCGACCTTGCGGTCAGGCAGGATATAAAAAAGAAAAATCAATAAACATAATAACAAATCTATTGAAACACGTTACCTTGCAAGATTTTGTGCTGGACGGTACTATCTAGAGTGGTACAGTACTGTTGTAGTACTACCACTATAACCAATTGATTAACCAACACAATTTAGTACTAATGGCTGATGGCAGGGCCCCCACCCATTTCTGCCTCCCACCGTTTCGTCAAAAAACCCCAACATGGCTAAACTTTAACCACAACTGACGTCGCAAGAATTGTCTGGCTGCGCAGTACGCTTCGGAGGTATGTCTGATGAAGTATGTTGATGGTTTTGTGGTTGCCGTTCCTGCCGATAAAAAGGATGCCTATCGGGAAATGGCCGCTAAGGCTGCGCCATTGTTTAAAGAGGTTGGCGCGCTTCGTATTGTCGAATGCTGGGCCAGCGATGTACCGGATGGCAAAGTGACCGATTTTCGTATGGCGGTGAAAGCGGAAGAGAATGAAGAGGTTGTCTTTAGCTGGATTGAATACCCTTCAAAAGAGGTCCGCGACGCTGCTACTCAAAAGATGATGTCGGACCCACGGATGAAAGAGTTCGGCGAGTCCATGCCGTTTGACGGCAAGCGAATGATCTATGGCGGATTCGAGTCAATCATCGACGAATAGGTAGCGTGACGGGCTGTGCGGCGTGCCGTCAGCCCAAAAATTCACAAATGTTGCTCGGCCCAGCGTAAGAAATCTTCTTTCGGTAATGCCTTGCTGTAGAGCCAGCCCTGACCGTAGTGCACGCCATGCTGGCGTAGCCACTCTTCTTGTTTACTGGTTTCGATTCCCTCCGCTACCATTTTCAGTTTCAGTGTTTTTGCCATTTCGATGATATGCGGCGTGACATTTTTATATTCCAGCGCATCAACGAAAGATTTATCGATCTTCAGAATGTCGACATCCAGATCCTGTAAATAACTTAAACTTGAATATCCCGTACCAAAATCATCAAGATAAATTTCATGGCCCGCCTCCCGGTAGCGAGAAATTATCGGGGCGCTGGTTTTCGGATCGGCAAACTCGCGTTCAGTGAGTTCAAGCGCGATCTGTCTGGGATTAACCTGATAGTGATTGATCATTTCACGCAGCAATTGCGGGATTTTTTCCGAGGTGAGCACGGTGGATTCAAGATTGATCGAAATATGCTGCTGTGGATGCTGACGCAGCCAGTCGCCCATATCTTCAAAGACGCTTCTTATAATCAGTAGCGTCAATGGCTCAGAAAGGCCCGTTTGCTGTGCCAGCGGAATAAAACTATCTGGTGACAACCAACTACCGTCTGTCTGCGGCCAGCGCGCCAGTGCCTCAGCACCGACAATTTTGCCATTGGCTAAGGAGACAATCGGCTGATAGTGCACGCAAATATCACGATTTTCGATAGCATCCTGCAGCCGATGATGCGGTGACTGGATACGGCGCAAAATACGCAGCACAAACATCGCTGCCAGCAGGCCAATCACCAACCCGAGCGGTAACCAAATAAAGACTTGCCGATGCCAGCCTTTCTGCAACATTTTCGTTGAAGCCCAGGTGATGATCGAAATATTCATCTCCGGGAAGGGCAGGATATCGTAAATGATTCCATTATTTTCGATATGCTCACCGGGTGTTTTTTGTAGCCTGGTAATAATTCCCTGAGCAATTTCATCGCTGCTGGTTATGACAACGTTATGGGCATTGCCAATAATGGCGGCATCAATTTGCCATGAGCTATAGGGAATGACATCAATAAAGGAAGCGGGGTCGATCATGACGACATAATGTGCCGTTCCCATGGCGACCATGTAACGGATAATGCCTAAATCGTTATGCGATGTTAACCAGACACGATAACCATCTTTCGAAATTTTACCTGGCTCGGGGAAGGTATCGGGCGGACTTTCATGCTCCAGAGACGAACACTGGGGAACGTTGTTATCGATATAAACCACTTCCTGAATATAGCGATAACTGTAAGATACCCGACGCATTTCCATGAGATGGGCTTCGCTACAGGCAGCGCCTTGCCATCTTTCCAGCTCTTGCAGCGCATCTTTCCCTTGTGTCGCCACCTTATTGGCCCGAATAGCGACGCGGGAGGAATAGGTATCCAGCTCTTCAATAAACGATGTTTCTACCTGCTGATGGGCCAGCCAGATGCTTAAGCCGACAGGCAGCAATACTGAAAGAATCAGTACTCCCGAAATAAGGCCGACCAGATGTCGTGTTCTCACCAGCATATCCTTATTAACACAGTGTAGGGAAAGTATATCTGATTGTGGAAAAAGGCTGGCAGGAGATAAGGAGGTAGAGCTGGTATTTCATGAAGTGATGGGTGGAAACGATCATTGTCATTTGACCAGGCGCAGAGCTTTACGCCTGGTATGTAACCCTAACTTAAGATGTTGATTCGGCGCGAGCGAGGGTAAAAATATCGTAAAAAGACAGTTCACCTTTACGGACGATCATTTTTTGCAGTTGTTCCTTATGAACATCCGCGACACGCGGAGAGTTCAAGATGGCTTCAACCAGCGCGGCAGGTACAAAGCGCGTGTTGTACCATTCGCCGTTATAGCAAACGCGGAAATCCAGCACGTCGATATCTTCATAGCGGTAGCGTGGGTAGACATCGAAAAAGAAGAAACCATTAAGCAGGATAAATAATACAACCAGTAGCCAGACAGAGCCTGACAGCGTTTCGGACTGCAACATCACCGCCAGGGTGGCAAAAAAAGCAACGTACATACCGATAAACAGCCCCGGATGTTTACGGATAAAACTGATACTAAAGCGGGGTTTGTTGTCGCGGTTTTCGCGGGTATTCAGAGACTCAATCGTTTCGGTCAGCAGGCGTTGTATTTCGGTCATCGTTTGCCTTCGTGGTATCTGCAACTTTCCAGGGAACACCCTATTTTAACGTGGGAATAGTAGAGAGGAAGTAACAGATTTACCACAATTTTGCATAACAGTTGCGAAAAACCGATTACAATTTTTTAATTATTCTGGCTGGATTACCGCCCACGACAACGTTGTCCGGGACATCTTTTGTGACAACTGCACCTGAGGCTACCACGACGTTATCACCAATGGTCACACCAGGGTTAATGACCGCGCGTCCGCCAATCCAGACGTTATTACCGATGGTGACGGGTTTCCCCAGTTCAGCACCGCTATTACGTGCTACAGGGTCGATGGGATGTGTTGCCGTGTAGATATGAACGCCTGGTGCCAACATACAGTTATCACCGATGCGAATAGGGCAGACATCAAGCATCACGCAATCGAAGTTGGCGAAAAAATTATTACCGAGAAAAATGTTATAGCCATAATCACAGCGAAACGTTGGCTCAATATAAGCCTCTGTCACCTGACCGAATAGATCAACGAGAATTTGCTGGCGTAATGTGTGCTCTTCCGCCAGGGAATGATTGTATCGGTGAATAAGCTGACGAGCGCGCAGGCGATCGCGAGATAACGTCTCATCTGCCGAGCGATACAACTCACCAGCAATCATCTTTTCTTTTTCTGTGCTCATTACTGACCTCCGGTTGCTGAAAATGCGGCAACACAGTAAGACGAAAAGTCAGTGAAGAGAACGTTCCCATTACATCTGTGTGATAAAGATCACATAGGGTATGTCTTCATGGTGAAAAGTATAAAATTCTTAATAAACAGCCGGTTATAGCTCCGAAAGCGAATTATTTATTAGCGAATAAATTTCCATACTGAGGAAGGGATCTTGTCGTATAGTTTATTCATGGTCAATTCGGCGAGGCGGTGATCTGCGGCTGAGTAAAATACCGCCAGTTCATTATCTGATAATTCGTATTTATTTTTCTCGATAACACGCTCCAGCGTGTCAATTGTCTGGCAACGACGTAAACGCATTAAATAATCGGTTTTCGTTAAAGGTTTTTCGGACATACTTCTACCCATGGTTGTAATAATTCTAACAAGATAAACTCGCAGGATTCTCTTTCGTCGCATTGACAAAACAACGGAATAGTCGATTACCTGACTTCCGCCATTTCTGAAGATCCTGCATATTAATACCATAACTACTGAACAACATAAAGGTGTCATCCAGATATTCGTCGATCTGCTCAATGAGCTTATTGTCTTCATTATACTTAATTTTGTAATTAAGTGCGAAGGTCGCAATATGCTCAATCAGTTCATTCAACTGGAGGTTGATCGCCGAGGTTGGGTCGTTAACCCAGCCATGATTGCTTTCTTCAAGGTTTGCAAGGCAGTCATGATACAGGGTTTCACAGAGAAACTTAAGCTGTGCGATATCATGTCTTTTGGGTGAGTATTCATCCATAACGCGTCCCCTTCTTAGCGGTTGAACTAACGGACACCTTTCGGGATGGAAAAAACTTACTGACCTGGACTTGCCCTCTCGTTTGTTAGCTTAACTATAAGCCACTCTTTGCAGGTTTTCATCGCATTATTACGAAAAATTACAATTAGGAAGGAATCGGGACAGGACTCACTTTTTCATACTAGCACTAACCCGCAGCAGGTAAAAGCAGTCTGCTCGAACTGTTCATAACATTTCAGGATTATCGCCAGATGAAATTGGTGACACTAATACCAGGATTGCTCTGAATATGACGTAATAACCGAGGAATGAATAAAGAATTACCGCAAATAATTAAGAATAGCCTCTAAATGATTATGGATTATTAAATCTATTAGCGCTACTTAATATAAATTAACTAACAATCAGTATTTTTTATGAATTTTATCCGTGGTTAATACTGGTTTTCGTATGAGATCCTGAGTTGGTGGTTCAATTACTCCTTAATGTTCGTAGGTTATGCATAAAAAAGGCCGCTTGCGCGGCCTTAGTGATTACACGTTGTATCAATGATGATCGACAGTATGGCTGTGCTCGATATCTTCATTCTTGCGGCTAAAGCGGCGGCGAACCACAACAAAGAATACCGGAACGAAGAAGATTGCCAGTACCGTTGCGGTCACCATCCCGCCCATTACACCGGTACCTACTGCGTTCTGCGCGCCGGAACCAGCACCAGTACTGATAACCAGCGGCATAACGCCGAGGATAAACGCCAGCGAGGTCATCAGGATCGGACGTAAACGCATCCGCACTGCATCAAGCGTCGCTTCAATCAGACCTTTACCTTCTTTATCCATCAAGTCTTTGGCGAATTCGACGATAAGTATCGCGTTCTTCGCCGACAACCCAATGGTTGTGAGCAGGCCTACCTGGAAGTAAACGTCATTGGTCAGGCCACGGAAGGTGGCAGCCAGCAACGCACCGATAACCCCCAGCGGAACGACCAGCATAACGGAGAACGGAATCGACCAGCTCTCGTACAGCGCCGCCAGACACAGGAATACGTCAATCAACGAAATCGCGTACAGTGAAGGTGCCTGGTTGCCGGAGAGGCGTTCCTGATAGGACATCCCCGTCCAGTCATAGCCAACACCGGTAGGCAGTTTGCTCGCCAGTTGTTCCATTAGCTCCATTGCTTCACCGGTACTTTTACCCGGTGCCGCCTGGCCTAAGATTTCCATGGATGGCAGGCCATTGTAACGTTCCAGACGCGGCGAACCGTACTCCCAACGAGAAGAGGAGAATGCCGAGAACGGCACCATCTGACCATCAGCAGCACGAACATACCAGTCGCCGATATCATCCGGCAGCATACGGTATTTCGCTTCTGACATGACGTAAACTTTCTTCACACGACCGCGGTCGATAAAGTCGTTCACATAGCTACCGCCCCATGCAGCGCCCAGAGTGGTGTTAATGTCGTTGATAGAAACACCCAGCGCCTGCGCTTTTTCCTGGTCGATATCAATCTTAAACTGCGGGGTATCTTCCAGACCGTTTGGACGTACGCTGGTCAGCATATCAGGGTGCTTCGCTGCTTCTGCAAGCAGCTGGTTACGCGCCTGAGTCAGTTTTTCGTGACCAAGGCCAGCCTGGTCAATCAGCTCAAAGTCAAAGCCGGTTGCAGTACCCAGTTCCACGATTGCGGGCAGGTTAAAGGCGAAAACCATCGCATCTTTGATTTGCGAGAAAGCGCGTGTTGCACGCATGGTAATCGCTTCAACTTTGTTTTCTTCGCCCGGACGATCGGCCCAGTCCTTCAAGGAAACGAACGCAATACCGGTATTCTGACCACGTCCCGCAAAGCCGAAGCCGTTAACGGCGAACACCGACTCAACGTTGTTCTTTTCTTTGGTCAGATAGTAATGCGTTACCTCATTGAGCACTTTCTGCGTACGTTCCTGCGTTGCACCTGCTGGCAGCTGAACCATGGTCATAAATACGCCCTGGTCCTCATCTGGCAAGAAGGAGCTTGGCAGACGCACGAACAGATAGGCC
>OGCW01000796.1_pt1 | contig 14599 bp, 10 predicted proteins | sample 1570231 | NCBI WGS metagenome assembly OGCW01 (sample SAMEA2582168, study PRJEB24529) | metagenome | biome: Human gut stool | place: China | collected 2011 | reverse complement strand
TAGCTTCACTCAGTAAAGAGAGATCAGGCATCATTTCGACAAAGTCAAAGCGACGGCGCAAAGCCGTGTCCATCAGAGCTAAAGAACGGTCCGCTGTATTCATGGCTCCGATGATATCGACATTGCCGGGTACGCTGAAGTGATCACCGCTATAAGCCAGTTGCAGGCTCATCGCATTGGGCATGCCTGCACGCTTGTCTACTTCAATGAGTGAGATTAGTTCACCAAAGATCTTGGATATGTTGCCGCGATTGATCTCATCAATGAAAATGGCGTAGCGATGTCCTGGATCGGCATTCGCACGTTGGCAAAGGCGCATAAAGATACCCGGCTCAATGGGATAAGAGATATTGCCACTCTCGTCAGAGCGAGCGCGTATACCTTCAATAAATTCTTCATAGCCGTAAGATTGGTGGAACGTAACCACCGCAAAACGCTGGATGGCTTCGGCAGATTTAGGGCCACGTTTAAGTTCGGCGTAGAGCTCTACCAAATCCTCCACTTGCTCGAGCTGTGAATCAACTAGAAACCATTCGCTGTTATCTGTTTTGTTAAATACGGCAGGCTCACGCCGATTCTTATAATCAACGGTTAACGACTCGGGAACTGTATAGGATTGCAAAGCTGCCCAGGCAGTATTCGATAGATTGCCATTACGACCGTTTAATAATGCCTTACGTTGAAACCACATATGTTCAATAATTTGGCGAACTTTCGCTCGTTTCCCAAGATCGAGCAGCACCAGCGTTATAACCTGCATCCAGTTCAACGATTCAAGGCGAGAATCCAGCCAGGCATCACGATCAGCGGGAACAGCATGAGAAGTGTACTCTTTCATTTTTTGCTGCAACCTGAAGGTCTTGCCAGTGCCAGGGGGGCCAAAGAAGATCACGTTAGTTGGTGAATGTAGGATGATCTTGTTCTCGATGGGCTCACTGCGGGTTATGGATGTAGTGCTAGCTACTTTCTCCTGCTTTTGTTCATTATCGCGTTCACGGAGCAATTCATAGAGATGCCAGATGGCCATATTCACATAATAAGGATCTGTATCAGGAGATTGGGCGTGTATGGCTTGTTTCAATTCATAGTTTTTCTGTAACCAATTTCCGGTCAGTACCAAACCGAGATGGAAGTGCTGATTTAAGAATTCTGCTGCTTTATTAAAAGCATTCTCATCCACAGTACTGGTGTAGTTTTCTGGCGAGAACGCGGCAAAGACGCGATTTCTCAAACTCAAATACATACGCTTGAGAAGTCCGTTTTCTTTAGCTTGTTGAAGTGCATTGCCAACATATTGGTAAGTTTCTTCATCCGGCTGTTGCCGAATTCGTTCAGTTAGTTCTCTAAGCAGTGGCAGGCTTTGCTGATATTCTGCTAAGGATGGAACGCCCTGGCGAATACTTGCAATGCCGTTGTCACGCTCATACCAAAGCTGTTTGACCAGACCATCTGTTGCAGGCTCAGCAAAAGTTGAGGTTTGCTGTAGCAAAGTCGTAAATGCACGGTATCGCTGATACCATCTGGAAGCTGTGTAATTTTTATCTTTCGCCAGGGCATCAATCAATTCACTAATCGTTAGCCTACCTGCTTCGACACTATCTACAAGAGTCATCGTGACTTTTCCTCTGTTGTGACATTACTTATTTTTTAATTAATATGAGGTATTCTAACTATATTGAGTTAATCGTTGTGACAAGTGCCTGTTATATATACAACTATCTGTTAACTCAGCTCTAATTTAAATACAATGTAAGGTTGTAGGGTGAATGCTGTTATCAACCTCACCCCCTAAAAACCTCTTTCCGATGCCACTCTACAAACACCTCATAAGGGTAATTTTTACGCACCTGCGGCAACGCAATAGTTTTCCCGTCAAAATCCCAGAATAATCTCTCAACGATCCCTCCGCCGTTTACCGCATCTGATACCAGTACCCGCATATTTTCATCCAGGCCAATCGATCCTTTATCAAAGGCTTTATGGTGAATTGCGCAAAGCGCCAGGCCATTAGGAATTTCACAAGGACCTCCTTGCTGTTTCCATTTTATATGCGCCGCTTCCAACGCTACGGTGGTGTCGTCGTGGCGCATATTAAAGCCACATATCGCGCACTGGTAGTTATAAGCGCGTAATACATTTTTGCGAAATAAAGGGTCGCGCTGTTTACGGATTTGCTGGAGATCAAAACCCAGCTCGTCAGCAATTTCTTCCTGAATACTCTCGGTGAAATGCGCTTCGAGTATCTGTTGCGCCAGAGTATTGATGAGTTTTTTATTGCCGGTTACCAGGGCGTAGTGCTGTTCATCGAAACCGCCTGCAACGTGGTATTCGTTCAGTTCCTTCACTGGCGGTTGTCGGCTGCTCCCTGCTGTTGAGCAAAGCTCGGCATTGTGTAATTGCCAGAATCCGTCGCCTTGTAATCGCCAGAACGGCATATCAGGTCGGTAATGTGAACGCTGTGGCCCAAAACGTTCCAGTAAACTGTGCAGAGGTTCGTAGATTTCCGATCCATAATCGAAAAGGCGTGGATGTCCATTCAGGTATCCCGCTAATACGTATAGCAATAACAATGGCTTATGCGGCGCGCGCTGTTCACCTTTGTGCCAGATTTTTATGTTGGCAATTGCCTGCTGTAGCGATTTACTGGAAGCCATTGATATCCCTGGCAGTGAAATAATTGCGATCATGCTCGCAAATTTTCGGCTGTTCAAGCCTGCAAGTGAAGATATATTACTTTGATCTCATTTGTTTTTTTGCTGCCTGTGTACCCTAATTGCCATGCGATGTTGCACCGACGCAAACCACCTTTTACGCCGGAGGAGTTAAAAGCGTTGATGGATGCGAATAAATCAAATTAATGAACGCTCACTTTTCGCGCCAAAACTGCAAAATTGCTTCTACAAACCTGTCAGAAATAACCCCCCGACGGGCTGCCGTGCTGAAATGACTGCTTCGCAGTGCCGTCGTCCAGTTCTCCGGTGACCGGTACGCTGAACCGTAATATCCCGTGCTTAAATCGTCCGGGTCTTCATCAGGCGCGTTCGTCAGTCCTCTTTCACCTTGTTGCTGGAAGTCGACGAAAATAATATTGGCTAAAACATTATTTTGATAATTGCCATAAATAGCTTCATACGAATGCGGGAAATTTTCTTTCCAGTACCAGGTGGTATCGCCGCAAAACCACGGCGCGTCAGTAATATTATTAAGCTGAGAATGGTATTGTTTTAGATCCCTACGAAAGGCTTCAACCATATGATTAAAGTGTTGAGGGTGTGACGCGTAGTCACTGGTCATTAAGTCAAATTCGCCTTGCATCCAGCATACGCCGAGGAATTTGTTCTGCGGATTTTTTGCCAGTGCGGCTCGCGTTCTGCTGACTAAATCCTGGTATAGCGGAGTATCCGATCCCCAACGACAAGCATCATGGCTGGCTCCGTGCCGTTCTGAATATGTCCCTTCGCTGCCCGCGATAAAAGCCGAGCCGCCACGACAACATGGAACGATGAGAACCCCTGCATTATCAGGAATAGAGGGCAGTAATTTCCGTGCAATATGCAGTGCCTGGCCAACGGTGCCGTACTGTGTTTGATGATTCGTTGCCAGAGGATGGTGATAACCCTGCATATCCTGAACATCGTGTGGGCAGTGAGTCAGTGGAATAATGTCGTTAAAGTGACATGACGGGCCTCCGGGATGCGTATGCGCAAATCTCGCTAATTGTTTAATTCTGGGATGAGGCGCATCTTCCCTGTCCGGTAATGGCAGTCCTTCGCCATACGCCATGGCATTAGACTGACCAGCAACGGTAAGAACATAGTAATAATCGGGCGATATTATTGCGTTCATATAAATTTCGCGTAATTGAAATGACAAATTGATAGCAGGGCCCCTTTACCGGGGCCCTGAAGCGTTAATTTTGTACTGTGACTTTATTATCCTTCACAGAGATCAAAACTGAATCCGTCACCGCTTTGCCGCCTGCAGTTTCACCGCCAATAATCAATAGACTATTATTCCAGGGCAATGATACTCCGTAGGCCCGACCTTGCGATAATTCACCCGATTTATCCCATTTCCCGTTATGCCAAAGATGAATATCAGTGCTATATGATTTTTTTAGGCCTTCATGCGCATAGTTCTTACCGTTCTGGTAATTTTCTCGTGAACCTTTGAATCCGGCCCCTCCGGCAAATATAAGAGAATCATTGCTTATCCCCGCAAAACCGCCAGCGACGCCATCTGGTGATGAGACGGGAGCAAGCTTATTCCATTTTAAATTATTACCGGTGAAATCAAGTTCAAATACGGCATCCGTTCGCAATCCTGGTTTGGCTTCGCCATTAATAAGCCAGGTTTTATCACCTTTATTCACAAGCGCCGCACCAGCCGTTCCGTACCAGGGAGATTCGCCAGCGTAACTCCATTGCTGTGTTGAGGGATCAAAAGACAACAGAAACTTATTGAAGAAATAATCTTCTGCTTTTTTGTCAAAATAATGGGCATTGATCTTGTCTATAGTTGCTGAATCTTTTCCAGCCTCGTTGAGATCTTCAAAATAGCCATTGAAGATATTCTGGTTAACACCGCCAGTAACATAAGCCTTGCCGTTGTGTACAAAAGTCACATGACCCGCCATGCCCATCGGTGCATGCGACATCAATTTAACCCAACTATTGGTTTTGGGGTTGTATTTGTGTACGTCATTAAATACCTGAGTCAAGCCCTTGCTATTTTTGCCAATGCCGCCAAACACATACAGATTGCCATCAATAAATGCCGAGGTTGCTTGATCTCTTGGTCCACCAGGGAATGCAGCTAACGCTGTCCATTTTTTATCTTTGGCCTGTGTATCCAGCTTGTACCATGCCGTACCTGCGCTACCTAAACCAATGTAGACAGTGTCGTTATCAATTGCTCCGGTACCACTTTTAAATGGCACAGGAGTTTCAGGTAATACAGACGCGTTTGCGGCAAATGAAGCCATCATGATAGCAAGCGCCGTTATTGTTTTATTCATTGTGACTGTCTCCTGTCTACTACAGTTTAAATGACACACCAATGCGATAACTGTTTTCCGATAAATTATCTCTGCCGTTGTAAACACCCTGACGGTCCAGGTAGTCATATTCTATGTATGGCGTAATATCGGGCGTCATATGGTATTGTAGAACAAATGCATTTTCCGTCGCCCATTTCTTATGGTTTGCATAGCGATAATCGTTCTGTTTGCTGTATAGCGTCGTTTGCCATGCGAAGGTGAAATCACTATTAATATGGTAAGTGACATATCCATCCCAACGAGGAACGTTATCACGAGACATATCACCGGATAAGTCTTGTTGTCGGTAAGCTTTCCAGTCGTAACGATAGCGAATGCCAAAATTAAGATCTTTTGTCGCGTCCCAGGACAGTTTTACGTAGGGTCCGTAGCGTGTGCCGTTGCTGCTAAAATGCGTTAACATTCCCGGGCGCACCGTCCATTGATCATCAAGTTTAATCGCGTAATTAACTTCAACCTGAACATCATTGAGTGCGGCATTTTCCTTTTTATTATCATGAATGGTATTCCAGGTATTACTTTCCATGCTTGCCCACCATCCATTTTGCCATCCCTCACTGACTTTGAGTCGAGTCTCATAGGCGTGGCTTCCACTACGATATCCACCACGTACGTCCAGTGTCGCAGCCTGAGAAATTAATGGGGACGAAAAGCACAGTAATAATACGCCAGAAAGTATTTTAGCCTTTTTCATAAATTTCACTCATTTGTAGGATACAGAAAGCAATACAAAGCCCGCATAAACAATTAGCATTTATGTTGTGTAATATTTTTTTGCCAGGCTTATAGTGTCTTTGGCAACCGGTAGCTGTATTTTATATTTTTTTGTATAAGGTCTCCTGTGAAAAATCTCTTTTCACATTATTTAAATAAACAGAGATCCAGATTAAATACCTGAGTATAAAATCTCTTCTGATGTTTAATTGATTTGAATGTTCGTAAGCTATATCACTTACTCAATCCATTTTACCCAGAGTCATAAAATAGAATGTCTGTTGATCTCATTTTCATATTCCTTTCAGACTGAAGTGCGTTTTCATCACCCGATGAGAAAGAACTGAAGTGATGTTTGCCATAGATTGCGAGATGCCCTGTCTCATTGACTATCTTGGTGCACCTTTATACCTGTTATACCAGATCAAAAATCACGCAATCCATACAACAAAACCAGATTTGCAATTCGTGTCACAAAATATGTCGATCTTTTTCTAAGAGGAAGATGCCATGTGAAGCCAGACGAACACTTTCGGTGGTCTTCAAAAACTAAAGATCTTTGTTTAACTATTTGTTTTATAAATAATTTATTTAGAGTCTAAACAAGGGAAGCTTTGCAAGCTAACTCAGTGAGCTTGGTGAAAATCAGTGTTTACCCGCCATCAGGCTGAGCATAATTCTCATCATGAAATATGTTTCCTGGTTTGTGGCTTGTAACTGGTCACTTCTGAAGTCGATCTGGAGAGGCTTGTTGATGTTGGTGTTTTCAGGATGATGTTTCACTTAGTTTGTTTGCCGTATCGCCCGGCGAATGGCTGTGATTGAGGAAGGTTTAAGTCGTAGTGACCAAAGCTATATTTACCAACGAATGTAGATGAAAAAATCATCTCCTGCGTTCCCCCATATCTCCAGGATAAAAAGGAATGTAACAATCTCATGGCGTAAGCTGACGAATCAGCCAGGAATAATCGCTAGGGACCTAAGAATTAGCATGATAATAGCCACTAAGAAATTACTGCGCTCCATGAAATAGCCATTTTGTGGCAAATGGAGTTGACTAATAATGTCATATGTGAGACGGCTAGTTGAACGAATATTAAATTTTGCTGAATTTTTTATGTTGATTTTACTTGTTACAGAACATATCACATGATATATAGATAAGATTAGTTGCATTAATGATGAGGGTTATTATTAGATTCGTATCCGATTGATAAATATATAAAGGTACATAGCATGCAAGAGCATGGCGTTTGTATGGCAACGTTATTATAATTAACTGTTGCTACTCCATTTAAGTTCACTCAGAAGAACTGGTCCACTTACGTTAGTTATTAAGCAAACGTTCGCTTTTATAAACATAATCAGGATAAAAATGTTGGATTATTGCTAACCCAGCACAGCTAGTGCGCGTCTGTAATTATAAGGGAAAAACGATGAAGAATAAGGCTGATAACAAAAAAAGGAACTTCCTGACCCATAGTGAAATCGAATCACTCCTTAAAGCAGCAAATACCGGGCCTCATGCAGCACGTAATTATTGTCTGACTTTGCTTTGTTTTATTCATGGTTTCCGGGCGAGTGAAATTTGTCGATTGAGGATTTCGGATATTGATCTTAAGGCAAAGTGTATATATATCCATCGATTAAAAAAAGGCTTTTCAACAACGCATCCGCTATTGAACAAAGAAGTTCAGGCTTTAAAAAACTGGTTGAGTATCCGTACTTCGTACCCGCATGCTGAGAGCGAGTGGGTATTTTTATCTCGTAAGGGAAATCCGCTTTCTCGGCAACAGTTTTACCATATTATCTCGACTTCCGGTGGTAATGCCGGGTTGTCACTGGAGATTCATCCGCACATGTTACGCCATTCGTGTGGTTTTGCTTTGGCGAATATGGGAATAGATACGCGACTTATCCAGGATTATCTTGGGCATCGCAATATTCGTCATACTGTCTGGTATACCGCCAGCAATGCAGGGCGTTTTTACGGCATCTGGGATAGAGCCAGAGGACGACAGCGTCACGCTGTTTTATAGAGATAGTTGAGATACCAGGGATGGTGTTAAAAACTACATTATTCTTACGATATATCAAAAATGATTAACCATTTATTAATTGATGTTATTGTAAGTGTGATTATTAATTTTCATAATAAACATTAAGTTAACCATATCCATACAAAATACAATGGTTTATGTTCTTCAAAATAAATAAACAAAATCATTCATAAATTTACACATCACTTAAATTCTCCTGTTTCCGCACTTTTTTCTTTATTTTTTAAGCAACTGGAAGTTAATCCACTGCAATCTATTGTTATATTGAATCAAATCAATGAAAATAGATGTTGTCACATCAGTGATATTTTATTTTTGTATGATATTTAATGTAATTGACTGATAGCCACATCACTCCGTGTGTGGTTATCTTTTTATCTATTGGGCTAATTTTGACCGATTGAGGTTTCCTATAGGTATTCATTCAAATATATCTCAGTTAGGAGTACTACTATTGTGAGTAAACGTCGTTATCTTACCGGTAAAGAAGTTCAGGCCATGATGCAGGCGGTTTGTTACGGGGCAACGGGAGCCAGAGATTATTGTCTTATTCTGTTGGCATATCGGCATGGGATGCGTATTAGTGAACTGCTTGATCTGCATTATCAGGACCTTGACCTTAATGAAGGTAGAATAAATATTCGCCGACTGAAGAACGGATTTTCTACCGTTCACCCGTTACGTTTTGATGAGCGTGAAGCCGTGGAACGATGGACCCAGGAACGTGCTAACTGGAAAGGCGCTGACCGGACTGACGCTATATTTATTTCTCGCCGCGGGAGTCGGCTTTCTCGCCAGCAGGCCTATCGCATTATTCGCGATGCCGGTATTGAAGCTGGAACCGTAACGCAGACTCATCCTCATATGTTAAGGCATGCTTGCGGTTATGAACTGGCGGAGCGTGGTGCAGATACTCGTTTAATTCAGGATTATCTCGGGCATCGAAATATTCGCCATACTGTGCGTTATACCGCCAGTAATGCTGCTCGTTTTGCCGGATTATGGGAAAGAAATAATCTCATAAACGAAAAATTAAAAAGAGAAGAGGTTTGATTTAACTTATTGATAATAAAGTTAAAAAACAAACAAATACAAGACAATTGGGGCCAAACTGTCCATATCATAAATAAGTTACGTATTTTTTCTCAAGCATAAAAATATTAAAAAACGACAAAAAGCATCTAACTGTTTGATATGTAAATTATTTCTCTTATAAATTAATTTCACATCACCTCCGCTATATGTAAAGCTAACGTTTCTGTGGCTCGACGCATCTTCCTCATTCTTCTCTCCAAAAACCACCTCATGCAATATAAACATCTATAAATAAAGATAACAATAGAATATTAAGCCAACAAATAAACTGAAAAAGTTTGTCCGCGATGCTTTCCTCTATGAGTCAAAATGGCCCCAAATGTTTCATCTTTTGGGGGAAAACTGTGCAGTGTTGGCAGTCAAACTCGTTGACAAAACAAAGTGTACAGAACGACTGCCCATGTCGATTTAGAAATAGTTTTTTTAAAGGAAAGCAGCATGAAAATTAAAACTCTGGCAATCGTTGTTCTGTCGGCTCTGTCCCTCAGTTCCGCAGCGGCTCTGGCCGATACTACGACGGTAAATGGTGGGACCGTTCACTTTAAAGGGGAAGTTGTTAATGCCGCTTGCGCAGTTGATGCAGGCTCTGTTGATCAAACCGTTCAGTTAGGACAGGTTCGTACCGCATCGCTGGCACAAGAAGGAGCAACCAGTTCTGCTGTCGGTTTTAACATTCAACTGAACGATTGTGACACTACTGTTGCAGACAAAGCAGCTATTGCCTTCCTTGGTACCGCAATTGATGGCACTCATCCTAACGTATTAGCTTTGCAGAGTTCAGCTGCGGGTAGCGCAACAAAAGTTGGTGTGCAGATCCTGGACAGAACGGGCGCTGCGCTGGCGCTGGACGGTGCGACATTTAGTGCACAAACAACCCTGAATAACGGAACCAACACCATTCCGTTCCAGGCGCGTTATTTTGCAACCGGTGCCGCAACCCCTGGCGCAGCTAATGCGGATGCGACCTTCAAGGTTCAGTATCAATAACCTACCCAGGTTCAGGGACGTCATTACGGGCAGGGATGCCCACCCTTGTGCGATAAAAATAACGATGAAAAGGAAGAGATTATTTCTATTAGCGTCGTTGCTGCCAATGTTTGCTCTGGCCGGAAATAAATGGAATACCACGCTGCCCGGCGGAAATATGAAATTTCAGGGCGTCATTATTGCGGAAACTTGCCGGATTGAAGCCGGTGATAAACAAATGACGGTCAATATGGGGCAAATCAGCAGTAACCGGTTTCATGCGGTAGGGGAAGATAGCGCACCGGTGCCTTTTGTTATTCATTTACGGGAATGTAGCACGGTGGTGAGTGAACGTGTAGGTGTGGCGTTTCACGGTGTCGCGGATGGTAAAAATCCGGATGTGCTTTCCGTGGGAGAGGGGCCAGGGATAGCCACCAATATTGGCGTAGCGTTGTTTGATGATGAAGGAAACCTCGTACCGATTAATCGTCCTCCAGCAAACTGGAAACGGCTTTACTCAGGCTCTACTTCGCTACATTTCATCGCCAAATATCGTGCTACCGGGCGTCGGGTTACTGGCGGCATCGCCAATGCCCAGGCCTGGTTCTCTTTAACCTATCAGTAATTGTTCAGCAGATAATGTGATAACAGGAACAGGACAGTGAGTAATAAAAACGTCAATGTAAGGAAATCGCAGGAAATAACATTCTGCTTGCTGGCAGGTATCCTGATGTTCATGGCAATGATGGTTGCCGGACGCGCTGAAGCAGGAGTGGCCTTAGGTGCGACTCGCGTAATTTATCCGGCAGGGCAAAAACAAGTGCAACTTGCCGTGACAAATAATGATGAAAATAGTACCTATTTAATTCAATCATGGGTGGAAAATGCCGATGGTGTAAAGGATGGTCGTTTTATCGTGACGCCTCCTCTGTTTGCGATGAAGGGAAAAAAAGAGAATACCTTACGTATTCTTGATGCAACAAATAACCAATTGCCACAGGATCGGGAAAGTTTATTCTGGATGAATGTTAAAGCGATTCCGTCAATGGATAAATCAAAATTGACTGAGAATACGCTACAGCTCGCAATTATCAGCCGCATTAAACTGTACTATCGCCCGGCTAAATTAGCGTTGCCACCCGATCAGGCCGCAGAAAAATTAAGATTTCGTCGTAGCGCGAATTCTCTGACGCTGATTAACCCGACACCCTATTACCTGACGGTAACAGAGTTGAATGCCGGAGCCCGGGTTCTTGAAAATGCCTTGGTGCCTCCAATGGGCGAAAGCACGGTTAAATTGCCTTCTGATGCGGGAAGCAATATTACTTACCGAACAATAAATGATTATGGCGCACTTACCCCCAAAATGACGGGCGTAATGGAATAACGCAGGGGGAATTTTTCGCCTGAATAAAAAGAATTGACTGCCGGGTGATTTTAAACCGGAGGAATAATGTCATATCTGAATTTAAGACTTTACCAGCGAAACACACAATGCTTGCATATTCGTAAGCATCGTTTGGCTGGTTTTTTTGTCCGGCTCGTTGTTGCCTGTGCTTTTGCCGCACAGGCACCTTTGTCATCTGCCGAACTCTATTTTAACCCGCGCTTTTTAGCGGATGATCCCCAGGCTGTGGCTGATTTATCGCGTTTTGAAAATGGGCAAGAATTACTGCCAGGGACGTATCGTGTTGATATCTATTTGAATAATGGTTATATGGCAACGCGTGATGTCACATTTAATACGGGCGACAGCGAACAAGGGGTTGTTCCCTGCCTGACACGCGCGCAACTTGCCAGTATGGGGCTGAATACGGCTTCTGTCTCCGGTATGAATCTGCTGGCGGATGATGCCTGCGTGCCATTAACCTCAATAATCCATGACGCTACTGCGCATTTAGATGTTGGTCAGCAGCGACTCAACCTGACGATCCCTCAGGCATTTATGAGTAATCGCGCGCGTGGTTATATTCCTCCTGAGTTATGGGATCCCGGTATTAATGCCGGATTGCTCAATTATAATTCCAGCGGAAATAGTGTACAGAATCGGATTGGGGGTAACAGCCATTATGCATATTTAAACCTACAGAGTGGGTTAAATATTGGTGCGTGGCGTTTACGCGACAATACCACCTGGAGTTATAACAGTAGCGACAGATCATCAGGTAGCAAAAATAAATGGCAGCATATCAATACCTGGCTTGAGCGAGACATAATACCGTTACGTTCCCGGCTGACGCTGGGTGATGGTTATACTCAGGGCGATATTTTCGATGGTATTAACTTTCGCGGCGCACAATTGGCCTCAGATGACAATATGTTACCCGATAGCCAAAGAGGATTTGCCCCGGTGATCCACGGTATTGCTCGTGGTACTGCACAGGTCACTATTAAACAAAATGGGTATGACATTTATAATAGTACGGTGCCACCGGGGCCTTTTACCATCAACGATATCTATGCCGCAGGTAATAGTGGTGACTTGCAGGTAACGATCAAAGAGGCTGACGGCAGCACGCAGATTTTTACCGTACCCTATTCGTCAGTCCCGCTTTTGCAACGTGAAGGGCATACTCGTTATTCCATTACGGCAGGAGAATACCGTAGTGGAAATGCGCAGCAGGAAAAACCCCGCTTTTTCCAGAGTACATTACTCCACGGCCTTCCGGCTGGCTGGACAATATATGGTGGAACGCAACTGGCGGATCGTTATCGTGCTTTTAATTTCGGTATCGGGAAAAACATGGGGGCACTGGGCGCTCTGTCTGTGGATATGACGCAGGCTAATTCCACACTTCCCGATGACAGTCAGCATGACGGACAATCGGTGCGTTTTCTCTATAACAAATCGCTCAATGAGTCAGGCACGAATATTCAGTTAGTGGGTTACCGTTATTCGACCAGCGGATATTTTAATTTCGCTGATACAACATACAGTCGAATGAATGGCTACAACATCGAAACACAGGACGGAGTTATTCAGGTTAAGCCGAAATTCACCGACTATTACAACCTCGCTTATAACAAACGCGGGAAATTACAACTCACCGTTACTCAGCAACTCGGGCGCTCATCAACACTGTATTTGAGTGGTAGCCATCAAACTTATTGGGGAACGAGTAATGTCGATGAGCAATTCCAGGCTGGATTAAATACTGCGTTCGAAGATATCAACTGGACGCTCAGCTATAGCCTGACGAAAAACGCCTGGCAAAAAGGACGTGATCAGATGTTAGCGCTTAACGTCAATATTCCTTTCAGCCACTGGCTGCGTTCTGACAGTAAATCTCAGTGGCGACATGCCAGTGCCAGCTACAGCATGTCACACGATCTCAACGGTCGAATGACCAATCTGGCTGGTGTATACGGTACGTTGCTGGAAGACAACAACCTCAGCTATAGCGTGCAAACCGGCTATGCCGGGGGAGGCGATGGTAATAGCGGAAGCACAGGCTACGCCACGCTGAATTATCGCGGTGGTTACGGCAATGCCAATATCGGTTACAGCCATAGTGATGATATTAAGCAGCTCTATTACGGAGTCAGCGGTGGGGTACTGGCTCATGCCAATGGCGTAACGCTGGGGCAGCCGTTAAACGATACGGTGGTGCTTGTTAAAGCGCCTGGCGCAAAAGATGCAAAAGTCGAAAACCAGACGGGGGTGCGTACCGACTGGCGTGGTTATGCCGTGCTGCCTTATGCCACTGAATATCGGGAAAATAGAGTGGCGCTGGATACCAATACCCTGGCTGATAACGTCGATTTAGATAACGCGGTTGCTAACGTTGTTCCCACTCGTGGGGCGATCGTGCGAGCAGAGTTTAAAGCGCGCGTTGGGATAAAACTGCTCATGACGCTGACCCACAATAATAAGCCGCTGCCGTTTGGGGCGATGGTGACATCAGAGAGTAGCCAGAGTAGCGGCATTGTTGCGGATAATGGTCAGGTTTACCTCAGCGGAATGCCTTTAGCGGGAAAAGTTCAGGTGAAATGGGGAGAAGAGGAAAATGCTCACTGTGTCGCCAATTATCAACTGCCACCAGAGAGTCAGCAGCAGTTATTAACCCAGCTATCAGCTGAATGTCGTTAAGGGGGCGTGATGAGAAACAAACCTTTTTATCTTCTGTGCGCTTTTTTGTGGCTGGGAGTCACGCTTTGGCTGCGGATAGCACGATTACTATCCGCGGCTATGTCAGGGATAACGGCTGTAGTGTGGCCGCTGAATCAACCAATTTTACTGTTGATCTGATGGAAAACGCGGCGAAGCAATTTAACAACATTGGCGCGACGACTCCTGTTGTTCCATTTCGTATTTTGCTGTCACCCTGTGGTAATGCCGTTTCTGCCGTAAAAGTTGGGTTTACCGGCGTTGCAGATAGCCACAATGCCAATCTGCTTGCACTTGAAAATACGGTGTCAGCGGCTTCGGGACTGGGAATACAGCTTCTGAATGAGCAGCAAAATCAAATACCCCTTAATGCTCCATCGTCCGCGCTTTCGTGGACGACCCTGACGCCGGGTAAACCAAATACGCTGAATTTTTACGCCCGGCTAATGGCGACACAGGTGCCTGTCACTGCAGGGCATATCAATGCCACGGCTACCTTCACTCTTGAATATCAGTAACTGGAGATGCTCATGAAATGGTGCAAACGTGGGTATGTATTGGCGGCAATATTGGCGCTCGCAAGTGCGACGATACAGG
>OGCW01000789.1_pt1 | contig 14692 bp, 10 predicted proteins | sample 1570231 | NCBI WGS metagenome assembly OGCW01 (sample SAMEA2582168, study PRJEB24529) | metagenome | biome: Human gut stool | place: China | collected 2011 | reverse complement strand
CTATATATGATAGAGTGATAGTAGAGCCTATAGTGATGGCTCTATTTTATTTTTTTATTTTTTTATTTTTTTATTTTGAAACTATAGATTATAGAAATTTATTAAAGGATTGTATGGAATGGAATTAATTGAGTATATAAAGACATTAGGTAATGTAGGTGTGGCTCTATCTGGTGGTGTAGATTCATCCTATTTAGCATATGCTGTCAAACAATCTGGCATTCCATGCAAAGCATATACTGTTAAGTCTCAGTTTGTGCCACAGTTTGAATTAGATGATGCCAAGAAAATTGCAGAATATATCGGTATTCCCTTAGAAATCATAGATATTGATGTGCTCGAACATGATGATGTAACGAGCAACCCAAGTGATCGATGCTATTACTGTAAACATCATGTATTCACAACGATAAGTGAACAGGCTAAACGCGATGGATTTTCCATATTATGCGATGGAACCAATGCCAGTGATGAGGTAGATGATCGCCCTGGTATGAAAGCAATAGCTGAGCTATCTGTTAAGTCGCCACTAAGAGACTGTGGCTTAACAAAATCTATGATTCGCCAGTTGGCCAAACAGGCTAATTTATTTACCTGGGATAAACCATCTTACGCCTGTTTAGCTACGAGATTTCAAGCGGGACAGCACATAACAGGTCATGATTTAGAACATATCGAAAAAGCGGAAGGGTATTTATTTTCGTTAGGACTATCAGATTTTAGAGTTAGATTAGTTGGAAATACTGCTAAAATTCAAGTTCCAGAAAATCAAATCGCTATTGTTATTAAGAATAGGATTGAGATTCTTACATATTTTAAATCTATGTTTGATGATGTTGTATTAGATTTAGAGGTGCGTTCATGAGCGATAATATTAGATCTCTTTTAGAGAAAGTAAAAAACGGACAGGTAGATGTGGATGCAGCCTTATTAAAGCTAAAGATGAAACCCATAGATGATTTAGGGTATGCCAACGTTGATTTACATCGTCAATTACGACAAGGTGTACCAGAGGTTATATATGGTGCTGGTAAAACTAGTGAACAAATCGCGGGTATTATCTCCTCTATGCAGTCCAATGGGCAAGGTCACATATTGATTACACGATTAGCACCTGATGTGGCTACAGAGGTTCAAGAACACCATTCCTTGACATATATCAAGGATGCTCATATCGGCTACGTTGGTGAGATGCCTACGAAGAAAACAGAGTCAAGTATAGCTATTGTTACCGGCGGTACAAGTGATTATAAAGTGGCTGAAGAATGTGCAATTACAGCTGAATTTTATGGTAATACGGTCAATCGAATTTATGACGTAGGTGTGGCGGGTATTCATCGTTTGTTACAACATTTAGATACTATTATGTCTGCTAAGGTTATCGTTGTCATTGCCGGCATGGAAGGGGCTTTAGCAAGTGTTGTTGGGGGCCTTGTGGATGTACCTGTTATCGCCGTACCAACTAGTGTTGGTTATGGAACGGCATTTGGTGGTGTTACGGCGTTATTATCGATGCTCAATTCCTGCGCTAGCGGTGTTACGGTTGTCAACATAGACAATGGATTTGGTGCTGCTTATACAGCGAATATGATTAATCATATAGGTGAAAGTAAATGAAACGATTATTTTTAGATTGTCAAATGGGCATTGCTGGAGACATGCTGACCGCGACATTACTCGGTTTAGTAGATAACCCTAAAATATGGATAGAACGGCTTAATCAAATAGGGATACCTAATGTTACCTATACACTAATACCGAAAGAAGATAAGGGCTTACAAGGTTATCGGGTAGCGGTTACCATTGATGGTATAGAAGAGTCTGAACATGGTGAGACAGATATGCATGAAGAACATTCAGATTACCATATACATAGTGAATATCATGTACATGGTCGAGGCTTACAAGGTGTAACGGATATAATTAATAGCTTATCTATTTCCGATACGTGTAAACATAATGCTATAAACGTATATAATCTGGTAGCTCAAGCGGAGGCCAAGGTTCATAAATCTACGGTAACGCAAATTCATTTTCATGAGCTAGGCATGCTCGATGCTATTGCAGATATTGTAGCCGTTTGTGTACTCTTAGAGGAATTGAAGTTTGATGAGATTATCATCTCTCCTATACATGTAGGAACAGGTACTGTTCACTGTGCTCACGGAGAACTGCCTGTGCCAGCACCAGCAACGATGGAGTTGTTATCTGGTATTCCAATGTACGCAGATTATCAAATTAAAGGGGAGTTATGTACACCTACAGGCGCAGCGTTAGCCAAGTATTTTGGCACAGCTTTTAGCCATATGCCAGTTATGACACCAACAAAGGTATCTTATGGATTTGGCACGAAACAATTTGAAAGACCGAATTGTATTCGCGCTTTTGTTGAAATAAACAATGATTTAGAAGACACAATCATTGAAATGTCTTGTAATCTCGACGATATGACGCCAGAAGAAATCGGCTATGCAGTAGAACAGTTATTACTTTCACCAGCACTAGACGTGTTTACTACATCGATTATGATGAAAAAACAACGACCTGGTACGATGCTGACGGTCCTTTGTAAGGAAGGCGACACGGATAAGGTGCGAGATTTAATATTTAGACATACTACGAGCCTTGGTATTCGATACCATCGCTGTAATCGATATATTTTGAACCGGTCTACAGGAGATATAGATTGGGAAGGCAATAGAATTGTTTTTAAAACAAGCAGTGGATTTGGTGTAAAGAGACATAAATATGAATATGATTCACTGGCTACTATTGCTAAGCAAAATGATATGAGTTTATTAGACCTTAAACGACAATTGCGTAAGAAGGAGGATTGATTTGTCGTAGCGGGTTATTTATAGTTTGTTAGTGTTAAGTTAAGGAGTGATTCCCATGAAAACATTTAATGTACCCTATGCAAAAGGATTTGTAGATATCAATATTCCTAATCAAAATATCGCAGGTGTATTAGAATCTAAAGCCCATTCCTATAAGGCTGAGCTTTCACAAGAGGCATTGGTAGAACATGCACTAGATAATCCTATCGGCAGCCAACGCTTGGAAGACTTGGTAAAGGGTAAATCCAACATGGTCATCATCACAAGTGACCATACGCGTCCAGTGCCTAGTAAAATTACGATGCCAATTCTACTTCGCCGTATTCGTGAAGCCAATCCATCCATCGATATTACTATTTTACTAGCTACTGGTTTCCATCGCCCTACTACGCATGAAGAAATGGTAGACAAATTCGGTCCTGAAATCGTAGCCAATGAAAAGATTGTAAACCATATCTCTGGTGATGCTAGCCAAATGACCAAAATCGGCGTGTTACTATCCGGTGGGGACTGTATCATCAATAAATTAGCTGTAGAAACTGAGTTATTAATTTCTGAAGGTTTCATTGAACCACATTTCTTTGCTGGTTTCTCTGGCGGTAGAAAAAGCGTATTGCCAGGCATTGCTTCCGAAGTGACTGTAATGGCAAATCACTGTGCTGAATTTATCAATAGCCCATATGCTCGTACAGGTATTATCGAGAACAATCCAATTCATAAGGACATGGTATACGCTGGTCGTACTGCGAAACTAGCATTTATTTTAAATGTTGTCATCGATGCGGAAAAACATATTATTAATGCCTTTGCTGGTGATATGGAAGAGGCTCATGAAACTGGCTGTGCTTTTGTATCTGAACTAGCTAGTGTGAAAGCTGTACCAGCAGACATCGTTATCACTACAAATGGTGGGTATCCATTAGACCAAAACGTATATCAAGCTGTAAAAGGGATGACCGCTGCCGAAGCATCTTGTAAAAAAGATGGTGTGATTATTATGATTGCCGCTTGTAATGATGGTCATGGTGGGGAATCACTATACGAAAACCTTAAAAATGCCAAAACACCTCGTGAATTATTAGATCGCATTGCTAAGGTTCCTCGTAATGAAACAATTCCAGACCAATGGGAAATGCAAATCTTGGCTCGTATTCTAGATCAATTTACCGTTATCGTTGTAACAGACCAATGCGACGCTAAGATGCTTACAGACATGCATTTGCAACATGCTAGCACATTTGATGAAGCATTGAATAAGGCTTTGGAATTAAAAGGTAAAGATGCAAGCATTACAGTTATTCCTGATGGCGTATCTGTTGTGGTGAAAGCGTAATTAAATAAATATTATACTGAAAGGTGTACTGCTTAGAGGTAGTACACCTTTTTTTGTTAAATCTTCTATTGACTTTCGAAAAAAAAACATAATAAAATATAAAATATGAGTTTATGTTTTGTTTAGAGAGGAAATATATGATTAAGCGAGCGGTACTTTTGTATCTAGGGCTAGCATGTGTGATACCTTTACAGGGACATGGTGCTAATCCTATAGACACACAAGAACAACTAGATAGAGCAAGAGCTAGTCAAGAAGCGAGAGAGGCACGATTAGGAGAAGAACGGATACAATGGCAACATATATCATCTAATACAGACGGTAAGACACCAAGACCTGCATCAGGACCTATGAGTGTTTCGCCGTCTTTTTATATTACGCAGATACGGTTAGCTGAAGAAGGCGGACATTCGAATTCTTCGATAGATAATTCTGAGCCATATAGTACGAGACTGATTAAGGGGCCTTTATATTATCAATCAAAAGGTCAGGATATACTACTTGATGTTCCTCAGACATTCTCGTTTCTGAGAAAAGAAATTAAACCTTATATTAATCGAAAGTTATCTATTGAGGATATTAATGAGTTATCTACTCAATTAAATAATTCATTACTATCGCATGGTTTTGTTACATCTAAAGTGGGAATTCCACAACAATCCCTTGCCACGGGACAATTGCAGTTTAATTTACAAATTGGGCGGATTGAAGCTGTTACGTATCAGCCAGATTTACCACATTTACCCTGGCATAATGCATTTCCATTACGAGAAGGGGATATATTAAATATTCGAGATATTGAGCAAGGCTTAGAGCAAATGCGCAGAATTGGATCTCAGTCAGTAGCTGTTGAGTTAGAAGCTGGGTCAAAACCGTTATATTCTACTATTATATTGCAAACGTCTAAAAAGCCTCCGATTCATGGCATGGTGTCTATTGATGATTCTGGATTAAAAGATACTGGAAAACTGCAGTGGACGACTTCTATAGGCATTGATCGATTATTCAATGCTAATGATATCTTTCAAGTGAGTTTAAATCAGGATGGAGCTCGAGATGGCGAAGTCAAGGGGACTAAAAACCATAGTATTTCTTACTCGATTCCACGAGGTAAAGATACGTTTTCTGTTTCATATAGTAATATGAAATATCATCAAACGGTACATACTATGGCAAATCCATTCATTAGTTCTAGTCGAGCTAAGACATTTAGAGGCACATGGAATCATGTATTTCATCGCAGTCGAACAACTAAACGGAGTTGGGATATAACGATATCTAAACGTAATTCCAAGAATTATATTAATGATGTGGAAATCGAAGTACAGAGAGCGAATACAGCATCATTGGAATTAGGTCTTTCAGAACGACGGTATCGTAAACAAAATACTATCTTTTCTCGTGTGGCTATAAAAAAAGGTGTTGGTTGGTTTGGATCACAACCTGATTATGGCTATGGTGCACCAACAACGCGTTATACACAACTATTATTAGATGTAGATTATCAAATGCCACGTACATGGGGCCACCGTCCTGCAAGTATTACAACATCATTTCATGGACAATGGACATTAGGTGGCAAGCAATTATACTCACGAGATATGATTAGCCTTGGCAATCGATATACCGTACAAGGCTTTGATGGTGAGCATACGTTGATGGCTGAGAGTGGTTGGTATATGCGAAATGAAGTAGCTAGTTATATACCAAAATGGAAATCAAGTATATATGCCAATATAGATTTTGGTGCTGTATATGGGCCTAGTACCGATGTATTGACAGGTCGGTTTATTGCCGGTACAGCCATTGGTATGAGAGGCCAATTTAAGTCTGGATTATTTTATGATGCCTTTGTTGGTATGCCGTTATATAAACCGGAAGGTTATAAAACAAATCATATAACAGCTGGATTCCAAGCGGGATTTAGATTTTAGTAAACTGCTGTCATATCTCATATATATAGTTTGGGAGAGAATTTATGAAACAAAAACGATTACAATATAAAATTGCTGTTTGGCTTACAATGGGCCTCATGGTTATGGATCCTTTAGTAGTTCCTTTGGTTTATGCAGAAAATCCTATAGAGGTAGACCATAATGCGCCTCAACATCGACAAGCACAAGTAGGACAAGCGGCAAACGGTATTACATTAGTCAATATTACAGGACCTACGGCTGGTGGTGTATCTCGCAATGATTATACAAATTTTAATGTGCCACAACATGGTGTGATTTTAAATAATTCATATCAAATGGCGAATACGAGCTTAGCTGGGTATGTGCCAGGTAATGCTAATATGATGCGTGGCTCTGCCTCGGTTATTGTAAATGAGGTCACATCTCATAATCCTACTAACATGAATGGCTTTATTGAGGTAGCTGGACGTAAAGCATCAGTGGTTGTAGCTAATCCTAATGGAATCACCGTAGATGGTGGCGGTTTTATCAATACGGACCGTGCTGTATTAACGACTGGTAAGCCTGAATATGACCCTAATGGAAATCTTAATACCTATAGGGTAGAACAAGGTTCTATTGCGATTAATGGAAAGGGCCTTAATGCAAAAGAATCTAATTCCTTACAAATTTTAACTGAAGCTACACAGGTAAACGCAGGTGTATGGGCTAATGCAGTAGAGACTCGTACAGGTAAAAATATAATAGATGCCAAGTCTTTAGAATCTAAGGCATTGGGTTCCTCTAATCAAATTGGTTTAGATGTATCTGCTATTGGTGGTATGTATGCTAACTCTATTACCATGAAAGGAACCAATGATGGGCTTGGTGTTAATGTTAAAGGTACATTAAGTTCTGTTCATGCGACTACTATTAGTGCGGATGGTATGATTCAAGTGGATGGCGGAATAACAAGTAATGGTCAGACGTCTATTTCAGGTCATGCCATTTCAGTTGGACAAGATGGTGTTGTGCAAGGTGACAACGGCTTATCTATTGAAAGTCAATCGTCTATGACTAATCATGGTTTGGTAAACTCAAATGGTACTACAGATATTCACGCAAAATCGGTAGATAATGCTGAAAATGGCCGTATATATGGAAATACTGTGTCTATCAAAGCGGATACTGTATCTAATCATACGGATGCAACTATTGAAGCAAGATATAAAAGTGCTGCAGATGTTTTAACACAAGCTAAAGAGGCACTTGATAAAGAGTGGAATGCAGATATAACGGCTTATAAGACTAAAGAAGAGTTGCAAGCACATCGTAATCGTATTCAAGAGCTAACTAAGACTTATGATAAGGCGCAAGAAGCAATGACTAAAGTACAAAAGGAATTAGATAGTCATAAATCTGGTACAATTGCGAGTCGTGACCATATGGATATACAAGCTAATGAAATCCATAATAATGGGAATGCTTTATTGTATAGTGGAAATACGATGAATCTAACAGGATCTCATGTCATTGAAAATAAGGGCGCTACCATTCAATCAGGTGGTGAGATGACTTTAACAACGTCTAATCTTGTTAATGATAATGCAAGCTTTGGTATGAAGCGTGTTTCAGACGGTATTACAAAGCATGGGGATAAACTTAAAGTTGATGATAAAAATCATCCAGAAGAAAATCAAATTTTTGATGTCTCTGAATTCCCTGGTTATACAGGAAAAGGTGGCTATGGTGTGGCTCATAAAGTACCAGTGAAACAAGCTGATGGTACGATTATAATGGTAGATAAGGGAGTTCCACCTGTAAAAAACTTTACGTTAATACGTAGTGAAGAGGAGCATACCCATACAGAAGTTACGAATAATCAACCAGGGGTTATTTCTGCTGGTGGCGATATAGTTATCAATGGTGCTTCTTCTAATATAAATAGCAAAATTACATCTGCTGGACAAGTTGTATTTAATGGCGCACATGAGACTGTCAGTGATAAAACCAGTGATAAGGTGTTCAAAACAGGAACAACACAAGTTAGTAAATCGAAAAGTGTTCATAAAGGCCATGGCTTGGGATCTAAATTGCGCCGATATTGGGATCCAGAAGTATTTATGACGCCTTCCATAGAAGAGCAAAATATACAACCAATTGGTACAATACAGGAACATGCTGAGGATAGCATCGCTGAGGCTAATAAGCGTAAAGTAAATGATAGTCTTGACCCGTTTGGCACAGGAAATCAAGGAAAGTCTAGTATTGGGAACGTAACGATTGAAGGGTTAAAATTACCGACACAGGCGATTTATAATATTCATCCAGATATTACAGCGAATGCATTAATTGAAACAGATAGTGCCTTTACAAATCGTAAAAAATTTGTATCGTCTGAATATATGCTAAATGCGTTGGCTAATGACCCTGAGCGAAGAATGAAGCGCCTAGGTGATGGTTTCTATGAACAAGGTCTGATTAATTCACAAATTCTATCTGCTACTGGTAAACCATATTTAGAAGGCTATACAGATAACGAAAGCGAATATAAAGCATTACTTGAAGCGGGTATTTCATATGGTAAAAAATATAAGTTGACGCCTGGTATTACCTTATCAGAAGAACAAATGAAATCCATTACAACAGATATGGTGTGGCTTGAAACAAAAACTATTGTTGTAAATGGACAACCACAACAGGTATTGTATCCTAAGGTGTATTTAGCTAAACAATCGGCTAATCAAATTGATGCTATGGGCGCTGTTGTAAGTGGTAAATCCATTATAGCCAATACGGATAGTACATTTAAAAATAGTGGTAATATGATGGCTGATTCTATTGTAGTACAGGCAAATACCGTGGATAATACGAGTCGTTTTAATGCGAATACTGTAGTTATTGGTGCTACGGATTCTATTCGAAATACTGGTGCTATTCATGGTAATGATAGTGTTACATTACGTGCTAATAATGACATAAGCGTTGAGACTGAAACACATCAATTAGCTAATCAAGATGTACTTGTGCAACAAGGGCGTATTGGCGTATCAAATCCTAAAGGAACCATAGACATTCATAGTAATAAGGATGTACATCTAACTGGCGCTATTATTACAGGTGGAGATGAGGGTAATATCTCTATTACTAGTGCGAATACGGTTAATTTGGATACTAAAAAATTAAGTGCCAAGAAAGATATGACATTAAATGCTGCAAATTATCTTCGCACAGATAGAGGTACTGAAATTGGTACACAAATTTTAGGCGATGGCAATGTAACCGTAGCCGCCAAGCATGACGTCAATATTCGTCAAGGTGTAATAAACAGTGAGCATGGAGCAACAACTATAGCTGCTGGTAATGATGTAAATATTGAAAATGGAAATACTTATAGTCGTGATCAATATGGACTACAGTACAAGGAAAAAGGGCTATTATCTCGTACAGTCAATACGATTCGTAAAGATTATGAGCATACGGGTGTGGTAGCATCCACTATTGGTGGCAATACAATTCAAGTAGGAGCTAACCACAATGTAAATGTAACTGGGTCTAATGTGTTAGGCACAGGTAACGTAGCTATTAGTGCTGGTAATAAGGTTCGCACTAATTCTGCAGAAGATAGCAGTCGCAATGATACATATCAACATAGTAAGAAAAAAGGTCTTATGGGAGCTGGCTTAGGATTTACTATTGGTAGTAAACAGATTAAAGATACAGAAGCAGAGTCTTATACAACAAATGTAAATACATTAATTGGTTCTGTTGATGGTACTATTGCTATTAATGCTAATAATGATGCCCATATTACAAGTACGGATATTGTTGGTAAACATGGTATAACAGTAAGTGCAGCAGATATTACGCTTGATGGTAATCATGATGTAGCTATGTCAAAGCAAGTACATGAAGAAAAACAGTCTGGCTTGACTGTAAGCTTAGGTGGTTCCATTGCAACTGCATTAAATACCGCACATGGTTTACAACGCAAAGCAAGCAGTCGAAATGATAAACGATTAGCAACTCTTGAAAATATAGAAGCGGGTAAAGAACTCAAAAAAGGGTATGAGAAAATTAAAGAGTATAAGAATTTTACTGTTAATTCTGTAAGAGAGCATGCAGATAATTTATTACAATCAGGTATTGATAAGATGGAGGCAGCTGATGATTTAAATAAATTTGAACATTCTTATAAATTAAGTCCAGAACAACGAAAATTAGTAAATGCAGAAAAAGAAAGATTACAAAAAGAAGGAGCCACTGAATATGTAGAAGGCTATAATGACATGCAAGATATTAATGGCAATCAAAAACAGTATAAGGCTAAGAAGCGAGCAAAAAAAGATGGGTTAGCAAATATTCATGTGAGTATAGGTTCTAGTAAAAGTCGTAGTGAAACAACTCTTAACAGTCGTAAGTATGCTGGTGGGCAACTAGTATCTGCTGAGGGTATTACGTTGGTAGCTAGACCTAATATGCAAGACAAAGGTAATATTGTTGCTATAGGTGAAACTATTCGTGGTAAGTCTGTAGCATTAGAGGCTAGTAAAGATATTTCTTTATTAGCAGCTACGAATACATCTGTGCAACGGAGTGCCTATGATAGTAAAGGCTGGTCAATAGGTGCTAATCTTAGTGTTAATGGTGGAGGATTACTTGGTTTAGATGCGAATTATAACCAAGGTATGGAACGTGGTAATACATTTAAAACAACACACACTGGCACAGTAATACAAGCTGATCAAGTAAATCTTCATTCGGGTAAGGATACTACTATTGCTGGATCTAAAGTTTATGGTGATTCAGTTACTGCTGAGATTGGTGGTAACTTAGCGATAAAAAGTTTACAAGATACAGAAACATATCGTGGAAAATCTAAGAATGCCGGTTTTAGTGTCTCCACAAATGGGCTACAATTAGGTAGTGTATCTGCTGAATATACAAATGGAACTATGAAAAGTGATTATGCTAGTGTTACTGACCAAGCTGGTATATATGCTGGAACAGGTGGATTTGCTATTCATACTCAAGGCAGTACAGAGTTAACTGGTGCTGTTATAGATAGTGCTGCAGCATCAGATAAAAATTTACTTGATACTAAACTATTAAAGATGAAAGATATTCAAAATACAGCTAAGTATGAAGTTAAGAGTCATGGTTTACAATATAATAATTTTGGAGATACTAAGTCTTTAAGTAAAAAAGAATTTGATAACATTTATAAAGATATTGGATTGACACCAACGAATACTATCGGTGCACACGAAAAGGTAGTAACACATACCTATAGTGCTATAAAGAATAGTATAATAAAAGTGAATGGAGATATTATTGATATCAGGCAAATAAATACTGATATTAATCACTCTGTTAATCAATTGGATAGAATTTTTGATAAAAGAAAAATTGAGGAACGTGAAAAACTATCTGACTTGTTTAGTCAGAATGCAAATGAAGCTATTCATCGCATTGCAAAACGTGAAGGTTGGAAAGATGGTGACTCTCGTAAAGTAGCATTGCATGCTATATTTGGCGGAATAACAACAGATTTAGCTGGAGGAACATTTGGGGATGGTATCTATGTTTCTAGTGCTAATGAAATATTACAGAAAGAATTACAAAAATATTCAGGAACAATAGCTGGTCCAAATGGTGAAAAATATATTAATCCACAAAATTTACAATGGTTTAGTACGGTATTGGGGTATGCAACAAATAAAACGCTAGGAAAAAATGAAGAAGCTGGTGCGTTTATTGCAAGAATGGATACAAAATATAATGCTAATGCTTATGGAATCCCCTATGGAACTCCATTTACATTTCCTAACTTTATGTCTAGTGTAGCAATACCTAAACCTTCAGCTACATCCGTGATTCGTGTTAGTCCTGTTGTAAGTGGAATTTTATTGGCAGCTACACCTATGGATACTGGAGCGGGAATGCCTGTGGAATATGATGAAAGCAAAAGAGAACCTTGGATGGCACCTATTGAAACATCAACAACAGGTGGAAATCCTGGAGGTCCAAATGATAACCCACCACCAATAACACCTATTCCTATTTATAAAGAAGGATCTATCAATTATGCATTAAGAAATACAAGTAGCAAAATGACAGATTCTAATCCTAATAGTCCTAATTATGGATATTTCTTAGCTAATAATGGGCGAGTTCCTGATGGTATTAATGCCGATGGATTCACATATTATAATGTCCCAGATGGTTTAGGTGGGCATAAAGTTGTACTTTCATATAAAAGGTCTGAATTAGATAATTTGCCAGCGAATCCATATAGTAATAATAATGGATTTTATAGAGCTGATAAAGGAGAACAACCATCAGGTATAGATGAAAGTTCAGGAAGAACATTTTTTGAAGTTAGAATGCCCGATGGTAGTATTGAAGTAAAGCTTTCATATACAATAAAAGAACTTGATAATCATCCTGAAAACCAGTATAGTAACAATCATGGACTTTATCTACAATCTAAAGGAGAGTTAGCAAATGGTATGGTAAATGGGAATCCCTATTTCATTAGACCTCGATCGGATGGAAAATTAGTGACCTATTTCGGTAATAGTAATTATGAGGTACCTCCTCGATTTATTAAACCTGCTAGTAATCCATATTTATTAAATCACAATGATATTATGCTGGGGGCTGCATCAGAGGGCATTGTTCATGTTGGAGAAAAATTAGGTGCACAATATGCTGGACCAGTAGTTTCAGTAGTAAAAACAATTCCTCAAATTAAAGAGAATCATGAAAGATTTGAAACTGAGACTGGTAAATTACAAGCTGATGTTACTGATGTAACTGTCGAAGCGGGAGGAATTGCTGGTAGTGCTGGCTTAGGATATACAGCTAGTAAACATCCTACTGCTACTGCGCTCACGATACTTGTGGGGGGAGGTTTGGCACAAGCACAGATTCAAAAAGCAGTTTCCACTGGAGTAAAAGATATTATAAAAGATAATGAAAATAATGAGAAGAAGAATAATAATAATGATAGATGAGGGAATAATTAAATGAGTGATTTATTGTTATATTTTTTTATGGGACTGTTATTTTATCAATTAATAAAGTCTTATAGGAATAAATGGAAAGATGCTTTTTTGATTATTATTATATTGCTTATCTTCGGGATTCCTGGAATTATAGTAAGTAAATTATACGAATATGGTTATATTCCATTTAAGCTATGTTTTTATATATCGTCAGTTATCCTAGTTCTTATGCATATATCTTTTCTATGTCTTTTCATATATTTATATAAAACGGCAGAAAATCCTGAAAGACGTCGAGAAATTTTAAAAGGTGGACTACTTTATCTTAGTGGTATTGGAATAATGGCTGGTGGATTGGCTTTTGTATTCTTATTTTAATTATTGTTCAGTTATTCCTTCTACTACATTAAGCTGTAAAAGGTATGACTGCTGTCGAAGCATCATTCAAAAAAGATGGTGTTATCATTATGTTTGCTGCTTGTAATGATGGTCATGGTGGGGAATCTCTGTACGAAACCCTTAAAAATGCTAAAATACCTCGTGAATTTTTAGACCGCATTGCTAAGGGGAATCTAATAAACCACCTATTAAAGATGATTGGTAATCTTTGGTAGGTGGTTTAAAATTTATTAATATTCTTATATAATGTGATATAAAATGAGTTTAATTAACATTATATAAGTGAGGAAAATGAGTAAATTAATTTATCTAGGTTTCTTTTGTGTGGTCGCAGTACAAACATTATTAGGAAGACAAATAATTCGAAATAAATTTTTATTTGTGTTGAGCCCAATTCTACTTATAGTATCTTCGTTACTAAAAATTATTTTAATTTTAACAGATCATCATACAAAAACAATGAGTCTGATGATTTTTCCTGTACTCATTATTAGTCTATTTGTTACACTCTTCATTAGGCATGAGCAATATAAAAAGGCGGAAGAATAGTGTTGCATGATTTTTTTGTCAATTATATATGGTGGATTATACTATTTATTTCTTTTTTATCTATTGTATTAGGTCATAAATTTCATATTAAAGGTTTTGATTATTCTGTTGCAATAAGTGGTGGAAATTTTTTTGCATATAGCATTATATCAATATTAGGTTTTTATTTATCAATTTTCTTATTTAAAAAACTTAATTCTATTGTTGATATTAGTTTTGGGTCATATTATATTTATTCCATCATTATATATTTACTTGTTGTATTTAGTATCTCGTGGTATTTTTTAGCTGGTATGAGACGTATACAATCTATTTCATCTATACCAGCATGGAGTTATCCAATTTTTCTCATTGTTGTGGGAATAGTTTCTAACTATATTGATGAAGTATTTAATCTAATTATTATTGCTCATCTGTATATGATATTTGCTAAGAGTAAAGCATAAAGATATTCAGATAGTAATTACTTGTTTTCATTAATATTTAAAAATAGTGATAATAAATGGATTTATTATTTATTTTCTTTATTTACTGTATTACTGTTATTAATGGCTATCTTATTCTCTGTATAATTTTATATTAAATAAAATGGCTCTGTCACAACAAATGGTTGATTTTGACGAGAAATAGCGTATAATAATAGTAAGAAACAGTACCACCGAAGGAGGT
>OGCW01000775.1_pt1 | contig 14888 bp, 7 predicted proteins | sample 1570231 | NCBI WGS metagenome assembly OGCW01 (sample SAMEA2582168, study PRJEB24529) | metagenome | biome: Human gut stool | place: China | collected 2011 | reverse complement strand
GGTCCGGGTTGACAAGCCCATTGCAAAGGAAGTTACCGTCACTAGGGGCGTTTACTCCATAGTCACCACCATAGGTATAATATTCACGTCCATTCTTATCTTTTTCCAAGATACCTTGGTCCACCCAGTCCCAGATGAATCCGCCTTGCAGGTTCGGGTATTTATAGATAGCTTTCCATTGATCCCATAAGTTGCCGGAAGAGTTTCCCATCGCATGTGAATACTCCGAAGGAGCTACCGGACGATCACTACCCTTACGCCCGATTTCCTCTAGCCATTCAGCGCTCGGGTATTGAGGTACGTACATATCCGTATTCCATTCCCAAAGGGCACGTTCATAGTTCACCGGACGATTCATGCTATTTATTTCCTTGTCTTTCAGATATAAATAAGTTTGATAGAAGTTGTATCCGTTTCCAGCCTCGTTTCCGAGTGACCAGAAAGTAACGCTCGGATAATTCTTGTTTCGTTCGTACATATTCATCGTACGGTCCATATGCGGGATCAGCCATTCCGGATTATTACCCAAAGTGCCGCCTTTTTTCAGGCTGTAATACATACCGTGAGACTCGATATTCGCTTCATCGTAAACATACAATCCGTATTCGTCGCAGAGTTCATAGAATTTACGGTCTTGCGGATAGTGGCATAGGCGGACAGCGTTGATATTGTTTTGCTTCATCAGCTCGAAATCCTTACGCATGAGTTCCTCGGTTACGTAATGTCCGGTTTCCGGGTTATGCTCATGAATATTGACACCCTTGAACTTAACCGGTTGCCCATTGAACAATAAGACCGTATAAGGTTTTCCGTCTTCCGCTACTTGGTCAATTTGCTTCATCTCGAACCGGCGGAAACCAACGTTGAATGGAACTACCTCGATTACCTTACCCTCTTCTTTTATCGTCATCAATAATTTGTATAGATTCGGATGCTCGGCACTCCAAGGGGCTACGTTCTTTAAATCATACTCGAAAGATGCTGTTTGAGGACTTGCAGGACTTACCCATATATCATTAGCCTCGGAGGTCACAAGATTACCTTTTGCGTCCAAAAGCTCATATCCGACATTTAAATTTTTCGTTTCTTGGGTATGATTCTTTAAGTCTACCGCCAGTTTGAAGATTCCATTCGTATACGTATCGTCCAAGGTTGAGACGACACGGAAATCTTGAATATTGGCCTTGGGTTGAGACCAAAGGAATACGTCACGTTCGATACCGCTCATTCTCCAGAAATCCTGACATTCCAAATAAGAACCGGTGCTCCAACGGAATATCTTTAATGTAAGCACATTCTTTCCGGGTTGCAGGTATTTATTGATCAGGAACTCGGCGGGATTTTTGGAATCCTCGCTATAACCCACTTCTTTCCCGTTTAAATATACGTAAAGGCCGGATTTAGCTCCGCCGATGTGTAAATAAATATCCCGGTTATCCCAACTTGCGGGTATCTCGATGTCTCTGCGGTATACGCCAACCGGATTCGCTTCCGGCAATAACGGAGGTTGGGGATTTCTTGGTTTAAACTCGTAACCATGATTCGTATAAATGGCTACGCCATGTCCTTGTACTTCCCAGTTTCCGGGAACGGTTATATCATCCCATGAAGAGGTATTAACGGAAGGATCTGTGATATTTTGAGGAAGATCTTTGTAAGAGTCGACAAAGAAAAATTTCCAAGTACCGTTTAATAGGGAATAGTACGGGCTTTTCTCAAATCGAGAGGTGAGGGCGGTTTCTCGGTCCGCATAACTCATGAAGGAGCTTCTGGGTTTTTCCTTGTTTACGGCTACGACTTGAATGTCTTGCCAATAAGGTTTTACGGGTTGGGGTGAAGAACCGTCCGCATAAGCCATTCCGGAAATAAGGCAACCTAATGCTCCGGAAAGCATCATTTTTTTGATAGAGTTCATATTCATCGTATTTTATTTAGATTAGCACTGGGGAATTGAAAATTGAGAATTGAGAATTGAAAATTACGTAGAGTCACTTCTAATTTTCAATTCTCAATTCTCAATTTTCAATTATTTAGCTGCATAGTAAGAATATCCGTTAGCTACTTGCTGGAATGCTAAAACCCCAGATTGGCTTAACTCGACATTCATTTCTTTTCCGTCCGGTAGGTACATGACAACTTCGTCATTGCCATTGAATTTTAACAATTTTGTGCTTTCACCGTCAGCCTCTACATTCCAGCTTTGATCTGCTTCGTTGAAAACTAAGTCAAGCGCTTTCTCGTCGCCTTCCTTTTGGATATGGTATCCGTCAACTTTTGTTTCTACGGTATAAACGCCGTCTTTACCATCGATTGTTTTAACGTTACCTACATCTGCTACAGGATTACTTCCGCTCCAAAATTCGATAGAGTTGATCACAAGGACATCAGCCAAAGCGGAAATCTCGTAAACCGGGACAATCCAGAAAGCAATGAACACTAGCTCATTAACAAACTTACTGTCGATGCTTCTATTCCACGTTAAAAGTTTGTTTGTTAAACCAAAAGATCCTATACAGGACGAAAATAGGATACTACTTGCCACCGTAGTCGCTAGTAATAAAGTTAAGCTTTTCTTTTTCATAATTTAATAATTAGTTATTACAAGGGACGAAGATAACAACTTTTTCATGATAAATAGTGGTTATAAAGGAATAAATGGAATAAGTGCCTTAATATTAATCAAGCTTCTATTAAGTACGTAGTTCTGGCGGAACTCCGTTTATTACTCATATACACTAACTTTATGTTTGAATTTCAAACCATATACCTCTTTGATGTCCATAGCTCCATACTAAAAAAGATTATGGTTGGAAAGATTGTTTGTTAAATATTTTAATAACTAGATGGTGTTGTTTTAGATTCGTATGCGAAAAATTAGTCTTTTTTGTTTTATAATTAAAAATAGTGCTATATTTGCTGCGTCTAATGATTATAAGTTCCGCCAGAACGATGAAGAAGTGCTTTCATGGTAGTTAACCGAGGATTTATAATTATACATTAATGATTTAGAAGAGTGAATATTATAAGAAACGAGATCTAAAATAGTATGCCTTAAGTCTTATAATAGTAACAGCTATTTAATAAACAAAAAACGATTCTTATGTTGAAAATTGTAAGACCTGTCAGTTTTGTTCTATTGTCTGCAGCGTTTTGTTCCGGGGGTGTGGTTCATGCTTCTGATCGTGCGGCGATAACTCCGAGGGTAGGTATTTCCCAGCAAGAAGGTAGTTTGAAGGGAACGGTTAGTGACAGTTTTGGCCCTGTGGCTGGAGCGTCAATAGTTGTAAAAGGTACTACGAATGGTACTGTAACCGACATGAATGGTAATTTCGTGTTGGATGTGAAGAAAGGGGATGTGATCCAAGTATCCTTTATCGGTTATCTAACTCAAGAATTCAAATATAATGGAGAGCCTTCCATCAATGTGTCCTTGCAGGAAGATACCCAGAAATTAGATGAGGTGATCGTTGTTGGTTATGGTACGCAACAGAAGGCGAACTTGTCGGGAGCGGTAGCCCAATTGGATAGCAAGGAGTTGACAAGCCGTCCTATCTCTAACGTGTCTTCCGGTCTTCAAGGTATGATGCCGGGTGTAACCGTTACCTCGGGTCAAGGCCGTCCGGGACAGGATGGTAGTACGATCCGTATCCGTGGTGTCGGTACTTTGAACTCTGCCAGCCCATATATCTTGATCGATGGTATCGAGAGTGGCTCCATGAATGATATCGATCCGAATGATATTGAGAGTATTTCTGTATTGAAAGACGCTTCTTCCGCCGCTATTTACGGTTCGAAGGCTTCTAATGGTGTTATCTTGATCACGACAAAACGTGGTAAGACGGGTGCTCCTCGTATTTCTTATAACGGATATGTGGGTGCCTCGAAAGCTACTTCCATGATTGATCGTGTCAGCTCAGCCGATTACGCACGTTTGTGGAATCGTTTCGAGCCGGGACGTTATAGTGACGAGGACATCCGGATGTTTGAGGATGGCTCTGATCCTTACGGACATCCTAATACGGACTGGAATGATGAGGCTTATCGGACAGGTTTGTTGCATAAGCACAATGTTAGTATTACAGGAGGTGCGGAGAACGTGAAGTATATGGCTTCGGCCGGATATTTAGGGCAGACGGGTATCCTTCCTAACTCAGATCGTAAACAGTTTAACGGACGTACGAATCTGGATATGCAGTTGACGAAGAAACTGGCTGTTCGGATGAACATGTCTTTTATTAAGAATGACTTCTCGGATCCGAATGCTAGCTATTATGGTGGTTCTTCCGACCAGATTATCCGTCAATTGAATATTATTAGCCCGATGATCCCAGTCAAGGATAAGGATGGCAAATACGGACAAACTAACGATGGTAACCCTATCGCATGGTTGGATTCCGGGCAGACGGTGGATAATTGTAACCAGAATTTTACGGGGGCACTTTCTGTTGATTATGATATTATTGATGGGTTGAAGGCTACTGTGACGGGTGCCTACGTGAACGAGGACCAACGTCATACGGAGCGAGTCCTGAGCATACCGGATGATCCGGCATCTGCGTCTCGTACCACTTCCTTGGTTGAACGTTTCGTGAATTGGAAACGTTATAATTTCGATGCTTTGCTGAATTACAGCAAGAACTTTGGTCAGCATGGCTTGAAAGTGATGGTAGGTTATCATGCGGAGAAGTATGAGGTTAGCAAGAATCAGATGCAGAGGAATAATTTCCCGAGTAATAGCCTGAATGATATGGATGCCGGTGGGGCTTCTACACAAACAAATGATGGTTTGAGCCGAGAGCTTGCCATGCTTTCCTATTTTGGGCGTATTAATTATGATTTTGCGGGAAAATATTTATTAGAGGCAAACTTCCGTGCGGATGCTTCCTCTCGTTTTGCTCCGGGACATCGTTGGGGATATTTCCCTTCTTTCTCCGGTGCTTGGCGTATCAGCGAGGAGGAGTTTATGGAAAGTACGCATGATTGGTTGAGCAGTTTGAAGATTCGTGCTTCTTGGGGTATGTTAGGTAATCAAGACGCCTTAAATAAATCGAATCCTTGGGAGAATCAATATTATCCTTGGATGCAGACTTATAATTTGGATGGTAATTATCCTATGGGAGGCAACTTGACGACGGGATATTATCAGAAAGCCTATCGTATCGAGGATTTGTCATGGGAGAAATCTACGACTTGGGGTATTGGCTTGGATGCGGTTATTAATCATGTGACTTTCACGTTTGATTACTATGATCGCAAGACTACGGATATCATCATGGAGGTACCGGTCCCGACTGAGTTTGGCTTGGATCCTTATTTCGATAACGTGGGTTCTATCCGTAACCGAGGGGTCGAGTTACATCTAGATTATAACAATAAGTGGAATGACTGGTCATTGAATGTGATGGGAAATATGGCCTATAATAAGAACAAGATCGAGGATTTAGGAGGTGTAGACCGTATGACAAATCCTGATGACGGTGATTTGTGGCGTTTTGTTGGAAAGCCAATCGATTCTTACTATGTATATAAGGCTGATGGCTTTTTCCAATCTGACGCAGAGGCACAGCAATGGATGGATACCTATAAAGGAAAAGACGGCTACCCGTTCGGACAGGATTTCCAAGCCGGTGATTTACGTTATGTAGATACGAATGGAGATGGAAAGCTGGATGCGGATGACCGTGTATTGTCTAAGACTATCAATCCAGTTGTTACATTTGGTTTGAACTTGAATGTAGGCTATAAAGCATTTGACTTGACTTTGAACTTCACCGGTGCGGCTAATGTAGGCCGTGCGTTTACGAAAGAAGCGTTTGGTGAGTTCTCGGGTAGTGCCGGACATCCTTCTACTGCATGGCTGGATAGCTGGACACCGGAAAATACCAATGCAAGTATGCCGCGTGTAGCGGAGTCTAGAAAATCTCCGAGTGAGGCTTCTAACGTGATGTCTGATTTCTGGGTAATTAATACCAGTTACCTGCGTCTGAAGACATTGCAATTAGGATATACGCTTCCAAAGAGTGTGCTGAACGCTATCGGTTTGTCGAATGTACGTGTTTATTATTCTGCGGAGAATTTGTTTACAATAGATTCTATGCCATTGAACGTAGACCCGGAGACTGTTAGTTCCCGTTTGTCTAGCTACCCATTAGTGATGACAAATTCTTTTGGCGTAAATGTGACATTCTAATTAGTTAAGACCATTTAAATAGAAGATTTTATGAAACGATTATCAATATATATGTTGGCGGCTGGTATGGCTGCGTTATCTACTTCGTGTTCAGATTTTCTGGATACGGTGCCTAAGGATCAGTTGGCTCCTTCTACCACATGGCAGACAGAGGCGGATGCGAAGGGCTTCATAGTAGGCTGTTATAAGGATTTGCTAGATGGAAATACGTTGCTTTATCTGGATTGTGGCTCAGATATAGGCTATAATAATTTCCCTTGGGAAGGATTCCGCCCGTGGGGGGATGGGTCATTGTCTAGTTCTAATCCTGGGCAGATCCTTTATGATTACAAGTCGATTCGTAAGGCGAATACATTCTTGGAGAATGTAGACAAGGTGACGTTTTCTAGTGACGCTGTAAAAGCTAATTATGTGGCTCAAGCTAAAGCGATCCGTGCTTATAAGTATTTCTTGATGAATTGGTGGTATGGTGGTGTACCTATTATTAGTTCTTATTCAAGTGCGGACGAGGCTAAAGTGGAACGCAATACGGAACAAGAGGTGCGCGATTATATAGCTAAGGATTTAGACGAGGCCTTAGCAGGGATCGCAGAGGCTCCGGAGGCTCGTGGCTATATCGCTAAAGGTGCTGTTTTAGCTATCAAGATGCGTGAGGCTTTGTATTATGGTGATTGGCAAAAGGCAAAAGACGCAGCTAAGGCAATCATTGATTTGAAGCAGTATGAGTTGGATCCGGATTATACGAATCTTTTTAAGGTATCGGGAGTGGATTCTAAAGAGATAATCCTAGCGGATCAGAATATTGAGACGTTGGACGGATTGGGAACCATCGGGCAAATGTACAATAATGTAGACCAAGGCTGGTCTTCTATCGTCCCGACCCAGAATTTGGTGGATATGTATGAAATGTCTGATGGATTGACGAAAGAAGAGTCGAAGACTTATGACGCAAAGCATCCGTTCGCGAATCGCGACCCTCGTATGGCCATGACCATTTTATATCCGGGACGTGACTGGAGAGGTGATATCTTGAATACTTTGGACGAGAAATTTCAAGATGGTACTGTCAACAAGAACTTCCCGACTTATACAGATAATGCTTCCAAGAGTGCTTTGACTTGGGCGAAATACTTGGATCCGATGGATCAATATGGAGATGTTTGGAGCTCGGGAGCTTGTCCGATCGTATTCCGTTATGCGGAGGTCCTATTGACGTATGCGGAGGCTGCGAATGAGTTGAGCGGTCCTTCTGATGAGATCTATGGTTATTTGAATCAGATCCGTCAGCGTGTAGGAATGCGGGAAGTGGATAAGGCTAAATATGGGACGAAGGAGAAACTTCGTGAATTGATCCGTCGTGAGCGTACGGTAGAGTTGGCCGGCGAAGGCTTGCGTCGTGCGGACATCGTCCGTTGGCAGGAAGATGGAAAGATGCTTGCCGAGAAAGTCCTGAATGGTGATTTGTTACGTGTTACAGGAACGATTAATTATGGGGAGTCTGAGCCTACTAAACGTGCGGAAATCACGGGTACGGCTGTTATTGAGACTCGTCAGTTCTCTTCTCGTAACCGTTACTTGCCGATTCCTCAAACAAGCATGGATAAGAATCCAAACTTGAAACAGAATCCGGGGTATTAGTTTCCTATGAGATGTTAGATAAAAAGGGGGGGAAGGCCGAGAGGTTCTCCCCTTTTTTAGTTACATTTGGCGAATATTGAGATTGTATGTCTCATGTGCTTAAGTATATAAATTGATTCCGTTATGAAAAAGAAACTGATAGTTTTTGCCTGCTTTCTTCTCGTATCCTTGTCTTGTTTGCCGCAGTTGCCTGTACGGTTGAACGAGCGTTCGGTGGTGCTAAATACGTCTACCGGGGCATTAAAAGGGAAGATGGTAACTCCCAATCAGGAGTCCGGTTATCCTGTGGTATTGATTATACCCGGTTCCGGCCCTACGGATATGGATGGGAACTCCGCCGCCTTGCCGGGTAAGAATAACTCCCTTAAATACTTGGCGGAAGGGCTAGCGGGAAAAGGTATCGCTTCCTTGCGGTATGATAAACGGGGTATCGCCTCCAGCGCCTCAGCGGGAAAGGATGAGTATTCCATGCGTTTCGAGGACGGGATCAAGGACGCACGAGGCTGGATCGATTATTTGAGCCGGGATAAACGTATTTCCGGAATCTATGGGTTGGGGCATAGCGAGGCAGCGTTAGTCGGTATGGCGGCTTCGGTGGATAACCCGAAAGTGAAAGGATACATTTCGGTGGCAGGTGCGGGGCGTCCAGCCTATGAGATCGTGGAGGAGCAAATGGCGGGTCAGCCGGAAGTGATCCGGGACATGGTAAAGTCGATAAATGCGTCCTTGAAGGAAGGGAAGCTCGTACCGGACGTGCCGATCGGCTTACAATCCTTGTTCCGTTCGTCGGTACAGCCTTATATGATCTCATGGTATACGTATAATCCGCAAGAAATCATCAAAAAATTAAAAGTGCCGGTGTTGATTTTACAAGGGGATAAGGATATGCAAGTATCCGTAAAAGATGCCGAACTGTTGAAGCAAGCCCAGCCTTCGGCGGATTATCATTTGATTGGAAATATGAACCATCTGATGAAGACCTGCGATACGATGGACCAGCAGAGGCAAATGGCTACCTATACCGATCCCGCCCTTCCGTTGCATAAGGATGTGCTGATATTAATTGAAAAGTTTGTGAGTAAACCTTGAACTGTTGTATCTTTGCGGTCATAAATTAAAGAGACAGTATGATTTCGGTTGAAGGACTAACAGTTGAGTTTGGCGGTTTTACGCTTTTTGATGACATTTCATTTGTGGTAAACAAGAAGGACCGTATCGCCTTGGTGGGCAAGAACGGTGCGGGTAAATCGACGATGTTGAAGATATTCGCCGGTTTGCAATCACCCACTTCCGGAACTGTTAGCGTACCGAAAGATGTTCCTATCGGGTATTTGCCCCAGCACATGCAATTAGTTGATACCCGTACGGTGCGGGAGGAGGCGGAATGCGCTTTCGAGCATATCCATGAGATGGAGGAGGAGATCAACCGCTTGAATACCCAATTGGCGGAGCGTACGGATTATGACTCCGAGAGCTATCAAAAGCTGATCGATCGTGTCACGTACCTATCCGAGCATTTCCAGATGATGGGAGGAAACAACTACCATGCGGAGTTGGAGCGTACATTGGTCGGATTAGGCTTTAGCCGTAGCGATTTCGACCGCCCGACGTCTGAGTTCAGCGGAGGCTGGCGTATGCGTATCGAGCTGGCAAAGCTCTTACTCCGGCAACCGGACGTGTTGTTGCTGGACGAGCCGACGAATCATCTGGATATAGAATCCATCCAATGGCTGGAGAACTTTATCGCTACCCGTGCCAACGCCGTGATCTTAGTCTCGCACGACCGTGCCTTTATTGATAATACGACTTTCCGCACCTTGGAGATCGAATTAGGCAAGGTCTACGATTATAAAGTGAAATATTCGGAGTACGTCGTACTTCGCCAAGAACGCCGTGAGCAGCAGCAGCGCGCTTATGAGAACCAACAAAAGAAATTGGCCGATACCGAGGCGTTTATCGAGCGTTTTCGTTATAAAGCCACGAAGTCCGTACAGGTACAATCCCGCATCAAGCAATTGGAGAAGGTGGAACGTATCGAGGTAGACGATGTGGATACAGCCATGCTGCGGCTGAAATTCCCGCCCGCTCCCCGTTCCGGTTCCTATCCGGTGATCTGTGAGGAGGTGGCGAAGCGTTATGGCGATCATCTGATCTTCGACCATGTGACCTTGACGATCAATCGGGGCGATAAAGTAGCTTTCGTCGGAAAGAACGGCGAGGGTAAATCTACCTTGGTGAAATGTATCATGGGAGAGATTGCCGATTTCACCGGAAAGCTCCAATTAGGTCATAACGTGAAGATCGGTTACTTCGCCCAGAACCAAGCGCAGCTATTGAACGAGAATCTTACCGTTTTTGATACGATCGATTACGTAGCCCAAGGAGATATCCGCTTGAAGATACGGGATAACCTAGGCGCCTTCATGTTTGGCGGCGAGGCTTCCGATAAGAAGGTGAAAGTCCTGTCGGGTGGCGAGCGTACCCGTTTGGCGATGATCCGCTTGTTATTGGAGCCGGTCAACCTGCTAATTCTCGATGAGCCGACGAACCACTTGGATATGCGTTCGAAAGACGTGCTGAAAGACGCCTTGAGGGAGTTCGACGGCACGGTGATTCTGGTTTCCCACGACCGTGAGTTCTTGGATGGCCTAGTCGATAAGGTCTATGAGTTCGGTAACCAGAAAGTCGTCGAGCACTTAGGCGGCATCTATAATTTCTTGGAGCATAAGAAAATGGATAGCTTGCGTGAATTGGAACGTTCTACCGGGACGAGCACTTCCACATCCGGTACCGGTGAGGCTCAGGTATCTCAAAACAAGCTCTCCTATGAGGCAAGGAAGGAACTGAGTAAAGCGATTAAGAAAGCGGAGAAAGTAGTTGCCGAGGCCGAGGCCCGTATCTCGGAGCTTGAGAATGGCATTGCCGTTATCGAGGCGAAGCTGGCTACGCCGGAAGGTGCCTCCGACGCTTCTCTCTACGGTGAATATTCTGCCCTAAAAAAAGAACTTTCCGATGCGATGGATCTATGGACCGAACGGACAATGGAGTTGGAAGAGCTGAATACGCAGGATTCATGAAAAGGCTGCTAGTCAGTGAAAGGCTGCTTATCTGATCTTTTTGATCCAAATACTCCTGTTTTCGTGACAAGCGCTTGTTATTGATGACGCAAAATAGCGGAAGGGAGAGTACGAGAGCTGGCTTTTAAAGGGGAGAATATCCCTTTTCTCATGCGTGATAGGCTGCGTTGGACTACGCCAGTACTGCCATCGGCCGATGCGTATGCCGCCGTTGGGCATCGTGACTACTCAAGAATAGGGTTATGACTACTTGTGAATAGGCATTCTTACCCTGCTAGAACCCTATTGTAACCCTATAAATGATACCAATCTTTCCTTTTGATATGAATTAGGATGAATTGATTTCGCTAGAATAAAAGGCTATTTTTGGGTATAGAGTTGGCTATTAGTTGTTTGCTGAAATTTTCTTTCGGATTTGGAGGCGAGCAGTACTTAGGCCCGGAATATTCGGTTCTCCGGAGGTTCGGATTACAAAGTGTCATTTTGATTATTCCTTGAAAATAACCTTTAATAGCTTACTCGTTTTAAAAAGAAAGTCCTTAACTTTGCTATCCAAAAAAACGCGAAAGCTTAAAGCACATATCATGTTAACACAGATCATTAATGGAAAGATTCTTACCCCGCAAGGCTGGCTGAAAGACGGCTCGGTACTGATAAGCGACAGTAAGATTTTAGAAGTGACAAACTGCGACTTAGCGGTAGTAGGGGCAACCTTGATAGACGCCAAAGGTATGTATATCGTCCCCGGTGGCGTGGAAATTCACGTGCACGGAGGTGGAGGCCGTGATTTTATGGAAGGTACCGAGGAAGCTTTCCGTGCGGCGGTAGCCACGCACATGAAACACGGTACGACCAGTATCTTCCCCACCTTATCCTCTTCTACCATCCCGATGATCCGTGCCGCCGCCGAGACCACCGAGAAACTGATGGCTGAGAAAGATAGTCCGGTTCTGGGGCTTCACTTAGAAGGACATTATTTCAATATGAAAATGGCTGGTGGACAAATCCCTGAGAATATCAAGAATCCCGATCCCGAGGAATATATCCCTCTGTTGGAGGAAACGCATTGCATCAAGCGCTGGGACGCCGCTCCGGAACTTCCGGGAGCGATGCAGTTCGGTAAATATATCACCTCGAAAGGCGTACTCGCCTCGGTAGGGCATACCCAAGCCGAGTTTGAGGATATCTTGACCGCTTATGAGGTAGGTTATACCCACGCCACCCATTTCTATAACGCCATGCCGGGTTTCCATAAACGCCGCGAGTATAAGTATGAGGGAACGGTGGAAAGTATCTATTTGCTCGATGATATGACCGTCGAGGTCGTTGCGGATGGTATCCATGTGCCGCCTACGATCCTTCGTCTGGTCTATAAGATAAAAGGTGTGGAACGCACTTGTCTGATCACGGATGCCTTGGCTTGCGCCGCCAGTGATAGCCAAGTCGCTTTCGATCCCCGTGTCATCATCGAGGATGGCGTGTGTAAGTTGGCCGACCGCTCGGCCTTGGCGGGTAGTGTCGCCACGATGGACCGCTTGATCCGTACGATGGTGCAAAAGGCCGAGATTCCCTTGGAGGATGCCGTGCGTATGGCCTCGGAGACTCCCGCCCGTATCATGGGCGTATCCGATCGCAAGGGAACCTTGCAGCGGGGCAAAGACGCCGATATCGTCTTGTTGGACCGTGACTTGAATGTCCGTGCGGTTTGGGCGATGGGTAAGTTGGTTGAAGGTACGAATAAACTATTCTAAACAAGAACGATTATGTTGACACAAATTATAAATGGCCATATCCTTACGCCGCAAGGATGGATGAAGGATGGTTCCGTATTGATTAGCGACGGGAAGATCTTAGAGGTTACAAATAGCGATTTAGCGGTGATTGGCGCCAAGGTGGTGGACGCGAAAGGAATGTCTATCGTCCCCGGTTTCGTGGCGATGAATATCCATGGCGGTGGGGGCTTCGACTTCTCCGAATGTACGGAAGAGGCTTTCCACGGTGCGGTAGCTGCTCATCAGAAACATGGGGCCACGACGATATTCCCTACCGTGTTGGCTCCAGAAATCGGGGTGATCGATAAGGCGGTAACTGTATGCGAGGAGATGATGAGGAAAAAAGACGGTCCTATCTTAGGATTGCACATTGAGGGACCGTATTTGAATCCGAAGATGGCGGCGAGTTTATTTATCGATAAGGAGAATCCCGCCGACCCGAAAGAGTATAAAGAGATATTGGAACGTACGGATTGCATCAAGCGTTGGGATTCCAGCCCGGAGATACCGGGTGCGCTTGAGTTCGCCCAATACTTGAAGTCGAGGGGAATCCTATCCGCTATCTCGCATACGGAAGCGGAGTTTGATGATATTAAGACCGCTTACAATGCCGGTTTCACGCATGCGGCTCATTTCTATAACGCTATGCCCGGTTTCCATAAGCGTCGTGAATATAAGTACGAGGGAACGGTGGAAAGTGTTTTCTTGATGGACGATATGACGGTAGAGGTGATCGCTGACGGGCGTCATTTACCCTCTACGATTCTCCGATTGGTCTATAAGCTGAAAGGAGTGGAACGTACTTGCTTGGTTACGGATGCTCTTTCTTGCGCAGCCAACGAGGGTAAGCCGTTATCCGATCCCCGCATTATCATTGAGGATGGCGTATGCAAGTTGGCGGATCATTCCTCATTGGTGGGAAGTATCGCCACGATGGACGTACTGGTACGTACGATGGTGCAGAAGGCCGATATTCCTTTGGCCGACGCTGTCCGTATGGCTTCCGAGACTCCGGCCCGCCTGATGGGGGTAAGCGATCGCACCGGAACCTTGCAAAGAGGGAAGGACGCGGATATCGTGATCTTGGATCGTAAGTTGAATGTGCGTGCGGTATGGAGCATGGGAAACTTAGTTCCGGAGACAAATACATTGGTCTAAGCTCGTTAATAATATAAGGAAGGGACTGTCTTGGCTGGCCGGGACGGTTCTTTTTTATTTTTAGGCGATATAGATCAAACCTTTCGGCTAATAAATTTGTTCTATCAACGTATGGCGAAATCAGTACTTATTTCATATATTTGTGATTCAAGTAAGATTGTAATACTAAATCAATAATTAAACATGAAAACGAACCTTAGTTCTCAAATTACTCTGACGCGTATACCGTTGCGGTATTATCGCCCGGAAAATGCTTTCGAGCATTCAGTTTTAACTCGTTTGGAAAAGATTCCGACAAACATTTACGAATCGGCCGAGGAAGGTTCTTTCGCTATCGCTAAAGAGATAGCAACACAAATCCGTAAAAAACAAGATATTGGTAAGCCCTTCGTGATCGCTTTACCCGGCGGACGTTCTCCGCTAATCGTTTACAAGGAGTTGATCCGTATGCATAAAGAGGAGAATTTAAGTTTCCGCAACGTGATTGCTTTCGTGGAATATGAGTTCTATCCATTGGCTAATCCCAGCGCCGGAAATCTGGCTCGCCTAAAAGAGGAGTTATTCGATCAGGTCGATATCGATCCTGCGAATATCTATTGCCCGGACGGAAGCATGCCGAAAGCCGCTATCCTAGATTTCTGTCGCCAGTATGAGGAGACGATCCAATCAGAGGGAGGTATCGATTGCATGTTGCTAGGTATCGGTAACTCCAGCAATATCATGTTCAACGTGGGTGGAACGACGATCAGCTCGCGTACCCGTATGGTCTTGTTGGAAGGCGCTTCCCGCAAGGAGGCTGCCCGTACGTTCCCTTCGCAGGAGAATGTCCCGGCAGGTATCATCACGATGGGTATCTCTACGATGATGAACGCCCGCAGCGTGATCTTGATGGCTTGGGGCGAGGATAAGGCTAGCATTGTCGCTAAGACCGTTGAAGGCAAGGTTAGCGATGCCGTTCCTTCCAGCTATTTGCAGAATCATCCGAACGCCAAGGTCGTGATCGATCTTTCAGCCGCTTACGACTTGACTCGTATCAGTCATCCTTGGTTGGTG
>OGCW01000762.1_pt1 | contig 15064 bp, 8 predicted proteins | sample 1570231 | NCBI WGS metagenome assembly OGCW01 (sample SAMEA2582168, study PRJEB24529) | metagenome | biome: Human gut stool | place: China | collected 2011 | reverse complement strand
GAATGGTATACAAAGACGGCGAATACCACCTTTTCTACCAATACAACCCTTACGGCTCCAAATGGGGAAATATGAGCTGGGGACATGCTATCAGCAAAGACCTCGTAAACTGGCAACATCTCCCCGTAGCCATTGCGCCCGATGCATTGGGAACTATCTTCAGCGGTTCGGCTGTTGTCGATACCGATAACACTGCCGGTTTCGGTGCGGGAGCTATCATCGCCATTTATACGCAAAACAGCGACCGGCAAGTACAAAGCATTGCTTACAGTACCGACAACGGACGCACTTTCACCTGCTATGAGAACAATCCCGTACTGACATCCGATGCACGTGACTTCCGCGACCCGAAAGTCTTTTGGCATAAAGAAACCCGGCGCTGGATTATGATATTGGCAGTAGGACAGGAGATGCAGATTTTTTCTTCTCCCAATCTGAAAGACTGGACGTACGAAAGCAGTTTCGGAGAAGGCCAGGGCGCACATGGTGGCGTATGGGAATGTCCCGATTTGTTTGAACTTCCGGTAGAAGGGACGAATGAAAAGAAGTGGGTGTTGCTTTGTAATTTGAATCCCGGCGGTCCGTTCGGAGGAAGTGCCACTCAATATTTTGTAGGAACCTTCAACGGAAAAGAATTTGTAAACGAATCTCCCTCCAAAACCAAATGGATGGACTGGGGAAAAGACCATTATGCAACCGTGACTTGGAGCGATGCTCCCGACAACCGCCGTATCGCTATTGCATGGATGAGCAACTGGCAATATGCCAACGATGTTCCGACTTCCCAATACCGCAGTCCGAACTCCGTTCCCCGCGATTTGGGTCTCTTTACCGTCGGCGGTGAGACTTATCTTCAATCTGCCCCATCTCCCGAATTGCAGAAACTGCGTGACATCTCAAAGAAACGTTCGTTCAGAGTGAACGGAACACGTACGGTAAAAGAAATGATTCCGGTCAACGAAGGCGCTTACGAAATAGAACTGTCTATCAAGAACCTGCATGCGGACGTTATCGGCTTCCGTCTTTACAATGACAAGGGCGAAGAAGTGGATATGCAATATGATATGAAAGAGAATAGATTCTCTATGGACCGTCGTAAAAGTGGTGATGTCGGCTTCAACGAGAATTTCCCGGCACTGACGTGGACAGCTGTTGAAAGCGGTAAGAATGAGCTGAAGCTTCATTTGTTTGTAGATAAATCAAGCGTGGAAGCATTTGGTGACGGCGGGCGTTTCGCAATGACCAATCAAGTCTTCCCTTCGGAACCTTACAATCACATCGATTTTTACAGCAAAGGCGGAGCCTACAAGGTAGACTCGTTTATCGTCTACCGGTTGAAGCAATAAGCTTCTGCCATTTAATCTATGCGCTCTTTTCCTGATTCCCTACGGCAGAGTATGTCTACCCCTACGGATTAGTACACTGAAGGCAACGGTATACTTCTGTCAGGCTTACGGTATTAATACCTCACCACGGCCGTGGTAACTTCTCTCCACAGCCATGAAGAGATCTCTTCACAGCCATGGAAAGAATTCGTCACGGCCGTGGCGAACCAACATTACCGTAGCTTTCATCCTATTATATCAGTATGAAACATCAACTGTATAAGCGGTAAACGGGTTTATTCCCGTAGGGGCGGACCGGTTAAGCCATAAGGACACAGAATTTATAAAATAATAGATATAACAATGGAAAACAGTAAAAACTCTTCTCTCTCCAAACTGATCCCGGTGATGCTATGTTTCTTTGCCATGGGATTCGTTGACTTGGTAGGCATTGCTTCCAATTATGTAAAGGCAGACCTCGGCCTGTCGGACTCACAAGCAAACATTTTCCCTTCACTCGTCTTTTTTTGGTTCCTGATTTTCTCCGTACCGACAGGGATGTTGATGAGCCGTATCGGTCAGAAGAAAACCGTATTGCTCAGTCTGCTCGTGACATTCGCTTCATTATTGTTGCCGGTTTTTGGTGACAGTTATATGTTGATGTTGATTTCCTTCTCTCTGTTGGGAATCGGAAATGCGTTGATGCAGACTTCTCTGAACCCGTTGCTCTCCAATATCGTGCGTGGTGACCGCTTGGCGAGCAGCCTGACTTTCGGACAATTCGTAAAGGCGATTGCTTCTTTTCTGGCACCATACATTGCCATGTGGGGAGCGACGCAAGCTATTCCGTCTTTCGATTTGGGCTGGCGGATTCTTTTCCCGGTTTATATGATAGTGGCCGTTGTCGCCATTCTTCTGCTCAACGCCACGCAGATTGAAGAAGAAAAGGAAGAAGGCAAACCGTCTACTTTCGGACAATGCCTTGCCTTGCTCGGCAAGCCGTTTATCCTGCTTTGCTTTGTCGGTATCATGTGTCATGTCGGTATCGACGTGGGCACAAACACTACCGCCCCGAAGATTTTAATGGAGCGCATCGGAATGGGATTGGATGATGCGGCTTTTGCAACGAGTCTTTATTTCATTTTCCGTACGGCAGGGTGTTTCCTCGGATCTTTCATATTGCGCAAGATGTCCGCGAAGTCTTTCTTCGCTGTCAGTGTTATTATGATGTTGGCAGCCATGATTGGCTTGTTTATCTTCCACGAAAAGGCAATCATTTATGTTTGTATCGCTTTGATAGGTTTTGGCAACTCGAATGTGTTCTCCGTTATCTTCTCGCAGGCATTACTTTATTTGCCGGGTAAGAAAAACGAAGTCTCCGGTCTGATGATTATGGGACTTTTCGGCGGAACGGTGTTCCCGCTGGCTATGGGAGTGGCTTCGGACACTTCAATGGGGCAGAACGGTGCAATTGCCGTCATGACTGTCGGTGTACTTTATTTGCTGTTTTATACGTTCCGTATCAGAAAATAATTTTATATTTGAGAATCAATTAAACTCTGTTTATCATGAATAATATAATAGTAGGAATGGGTGAAGCGCTTTGGGACGTGTTGCCCGAAGGAAAGAAAATAGGCGGTGCTCCGGCAAACTTCGCTTATCATGTTTCACAATTCGGCTTTGACAGCCGTGTGGTCAGTGCAGTGGGCAATGACGAACTGGGTGACGAGATCATGTCGGTATTCAAGGAAAAGAAACTGAATACTCAGATTGAACGGGTAGATTATCCTACGGGTACAGTACAAGTGACACTGGACGCTGAAGGGGTGCCTTGCTATGAAATTAAGGAAGGTGTCGCCTGGGATAACATTCCTTTCACGGACGAACTGAAACGTTTGGCGCTGAACACACGTGCCGTTTGTTTCGGATCACTGGCACAGCGCAACGAAGCAAGCCGTGCCACTATCAATCGTTTCTTGGATACAATGCCCGAGATAGATGGACAATTAAAGATATTCGACATCAATCTCCGTCAGGACTTCTACACCAAAGAAGTGTTGCGTGACTCTTTCCAACGTTGTAATGTCTTGAAGATAAACGATGAAGAGCTGGTGACTATCAGTCGTATGTTCGGTTATCCGGGCATTGACTTGCAGGATAAGTGCTGGATTCTGTTAGCTAAATACAACCTGAAAATGCTGATTCTGACTTGCGGCATCAATGGCAGCTATGTATTTACTCCGGGGGTTGTTTCCTTCCAGGAGACTCCGAAAGTCCCCGTGGCCGATACGGTAGGTGCAGGCGATTCCTTTACGGCTGCCTTCTGTGCTTCCATATTGAATGGAAAGCCGGTGCCCGAAGCACACAAACTGGCTGTGGAAGTCTCTGCTTACGTTTGTACGCAGAGCGGGGCGATGCCGGAACTGCCGCAGGTGTTGAAAGACAGACTATTATAATTCTATTTTACATATTGGCAGATTGAATCAGTATCTGTTATCTATGTAGAACCTCTCAAAGTTAAATGTTATGCTTTGAGAGGTTCTGTTTTGATAACGTATGCTTTGAAAAAGCAAGCTACTGGCGGTAAAATGAGATTAACGGATATAACAGATATGGAGAACTTTTTCCGTCTTATTCAATCTGTTCTTTGTGTTCTTTTGAAAGAAAACCATTATCTTTATCCCGATATAGAATAGGATTTTGTATGGTAAGAGGTACGATGAAGAAAGAAAAGCACAGTGCTATGAGATATTTTCGTTGGACGGCAATACTGCTTTGCCTTATTGGGATAACGGCGTGTCGGCAGGATACTCCCCGTTTTCGTATCGGTGTGGCGCAATGTAGTGATGATTCGTGGCGACATAAGATGAATGATGAGATACTTCGTGAAGCGATGTTCTATGATGGTGTATCTGTCGAGATACGTTCTGCCGGTGATGATAACCGCAGACAGGCGGAAGATATTCATTACTTTATGGATAAGGGAGTGGATTTGCTGATCATCTCAGCTAATGAGGCTGCCCCCATGACTCCAATTGTTGAGGAGGCTTACCGGAAAGGAATTCCGGTCATCACGGTCGACCGGAAAATTCTTTCGGATAAATATACTGCTTATATTGGTGCGGATAATTATGAAATCGGTCGTGCGGTAGGCAATTATATCGCTTCCCGCCTGAAAGGGAAAGGTAATATCGTTGAACTGACTGGGTTAAGTGGCTCGACTCCCGCCATGGAACGTCATCAGGGATTTATGGCTGCTATCAGTCATTTTCCCGAGATAAAGCTGATTGATAAAGCAGATGCGGCTTGGGAGCGTGGGCCGGCAGAAGTAGAAATGGACAGTATGCTTCGACGTCACTCGAAGATTGATGCTGTGTATGCGCATAATGACCGAATAGCTCCGGGAGCTTATCAGGCCGCCAAAAAAGCCGGACGGGAAAAAGAAATGATTTTTGTAGGCATTGACGCCCTGCCTGGTAAGGGAAATGGTCTGGAACTCGTGCTCGATAGTGTATTGGACGCGACTTTCATTTATCCTACCAATGGAGATAAAGTACTGCAACTGGCAATGAACATTCTCGAAAAGAAATCTTATCCTCGCGAAACGGTGATGAATACGGCTGTTGTCGACCGTACCAATGCGCATATCATGCAACTTCAGACTACTCATATTTCAGAACTCGACCAAAAAATCGAAACACTGAACGGACGTATCAGTGGTTATCTTTCAAGGGTAGCTACCCAGCAGGTTATCATGTATGGAAGTTTGTTGATTCTGTTATTGGTGGCCGGATTGCTACTTGTCGTTTATAAATCTCTCCGTTCCAAGAACCGGTTGAATAGGGAATTATCAGAACAGAAGAAGCAACTCGAAGAACAGCGGGATAAATTGGAGGAACAGCGTGACCAACTGATTCAACTGTCGCATCAACTGGAAGAAGCGACTCATGCCAAACTGGTTTTCTTTACGAATATCTCTCATGATTTCCGTACCCCTCTGACTTTGGTTGCTGATCCTGTGGAACAATTATTGGCAGACAGAACGCTGACCGGAGATCAGCACCGGATGTTGTTGCTCATTCAGCGTAACGTAAATATTCTCTTGCGCTTGGTCAATCAGATTCTGGACTTCCGTAAATATGAGAACGGAAAAATGGAATATACTCCTGTTTCGGTAGATATCCTTTCTTCTTTTGAAGGGTGGAATGAATCTTTCCAGGCGGCAGCCCGTAAGAAGCATATCCATTTCTCTTTCGATAATATGCCGGATTCGAATTATCATATACAAGCCGATGTGGAGAAGTTGGAACGGATTTATTTTAATCTTCTGTCGAACGCTTTTAAGTTTACGCCGGAAAATGGAAAAATTGCCGTCCGTTTGTCCACCTTGACAAAAGATGATAGCCGTTGGATTCGTTTTACTGTATCTAATACTGGTTCGATGATTTCTGCCGAACATATTCGTAATATTTTTGATCGTTTTTATAAAATAGATATGCATCATGCCGGTTCGGGAATAGGATTGGCTTTAGTAAAGGCTTTCGTCGAACTGCACGGTGGAACTATATCAGTGGAAAGTGATGAAAAGCAAGGAACTGTTTTTACTGTCGATTTACCGGTACGGACCTGCGAAGTATTTTCTTTGGAAGATTCTTCCGCAACCTCTGTTTCCGAAGTATCTCCCTTGAATAACGCTGTGCCCGTTGAAGAAGAGGAACTGGAGAAGAACTATGATTCTTCCAAACCTTCTGTACTTATCATTGATGATAATGCGGATATTCGTCTGTATGTTCATGGATTACTTCATGCAGACTATACTGTCATTGAAGCGGCAGATGGTTCGGAAGGTATCCGCAAAGCTATGAAATATGTCCCGGATTTGATTATCTCCGATGTAATGATGCCCGGTATTGACGGCGTTGAATGTTGCCGCCGTCTGAAAAGCGAACTGCAAACATGCCATATTCCTGTTATCTTATTAACAGCCTGTTCTTTAGATGAACAGAGGATTCAAGGGTACGACGGTGGTGCGGATTCTTATATCTCCAAACCTTTCAGTTCTCAATTACTGTTGGCACGTGTTCGTAATCTGATAGATTCGCATCGCCGTCTGAAACAATTCTTTGGTGACGGACAGGCATTGGCGAAAGAAGATGTTTGTGATATGGACAAGGAATTTGTAGAGAAATTCAAAGCTTTGATTGATGAGAAGATGGGAGATTCCGGTTTGAACGTAGAAGATTTGGGCAAAGATATGGGGGTGAGCCGCGTACAGCTTTATCGTAAGATAAAATCTTTGACTAATTATTCTCCTAATGAATTACTCCGTATTGCCCGTCTAAAGAAAGCCGCGTCTCTGCTTGCTTCATCGGATATGACAGTGTCGGAGATTGGTTATGAAGTCGGTTTCAGTTCCCCTTCTTATTTTGCCAAATGTTATAAAGAACTGTTTGGGGAGAGCCCGACAGATTTATTAAAGAGAAAAGGATAAAACAGGATAGTTTACGTCGAAATATAATAAGAAAGTCCGCCTCCCAATAATGGTAAACTTACCCATTATTGGGAGGCAGACTTTCTTATTTGTATGAGTTAGTAATGAATCAATAGATTGTCGTCAGCATTTCCTTGGTTATACCAGTTCTGTTCATTCTTGCCACCACTTTGTGCCCATTTGGCAAAACCTTTATAGGCTTTCAGGAAATCACCTTTTTCAATGGTGTGTGCTACATTTCCCGGTACTCTTAATCCCCAGATCAGACGTTCGTTACTATAATAGTAGTTATCGTCTTCTTCCTCTCCATCTTCATATATCGGATATAAATTTTTGTCATTGAATGGGTATTGGTAAGCTATTGGTTCAATACCGTTCATGTGTATTTCCGTTCCGTTATCATTACGTTTTAGATATAAATCAAACTCGTCGTCTTCTAATATATCATCTATTTCTTTTGGTTCTTTGAGTTTAATTTCAATAATAATTTCAGGCAGATCTTCCTCCTTGGTTACTAAAGCATTCCTCTCTGTATTGAAGTATTTACTTCCACGTCTATCTAAGTTTTGTACTAAAGGAGTGCAATCAATGATGAGATTACCTTTTGGATTCTTATTGTCAATTAGGTTAACTTCAATTTCTTCTCCTGTTTTATAATGACTCATCATAACGCTTTCGATGTTTTTGTTTTTTATTTTTTTGAGCCTCAAATAAGGATTATAGGGGAATACGCCTCCAACGGCTTTTAAACATAGACCTATCGCTATGTACTTACTTTCGTATTCATCTTTTTCTTTTGCTTTGCTTACTTCAAATAGTACTTGATAATTTGCCACAAAATCATTGAAATCATAATCACCGAGTGAAGGAAATTGGTCTTCAAACATAATTGTTCCCCAACCTTTTTTAGGATGATAAACGACTCCTCGCTCTTTATCATATTTTATATCATCTTCTATATTATAATCATCATCTTTTTTATTGTTATCGCGTGTGATAGCACGAGTCGGAATAGCTTCAATGGCATCAGGGATATTAAGTGTGTAGCTACCATTAGCATTTACGGCTACAGATTTAGTAATCATTTTACCGCTTTTACTTTGGTATTGGGCATATATAGTTTTTACGTAAGTCGGAAGACTTAAAGGTAAATTAATAGCCTTATTATATACCGGGATAGTTGCTACTTTTTCATCTTTACTACATTTTTCATCTAGAAATAATGAAACTTTAGTCTGTGTGTTGGCAATAGTCGTTCCTTTAGTGACTTGAGTTAAATTCCACTGAAAGTCTTCCGGAATGTTGAGATCGGTCATTTTGATTTCTTTCTCAGATTGCTTACTTTCATCATAAAGGTTCTTCTCGCAGGAACTGAAAGCGAATGCTCCCAATAAACAGGTTGCAAATAGGATATTTTTCTTTTTCATAACAGAGTAGTTTGCTTTGTTAGTAACTTTATTGTTTTACCGTGGCAAATTTCGTAATAATTTGTAGATAAAGCAAGAAAAGTTGCAAATATTGTATGAAGCAAACTAATTATTTGCAAATTCTTTTCTTTTTATCTAGCTTTGGGGAACGAAATCAGTAGAAACCTGGGCAATGAAAGATTATAAAGTAGATAAAGCGAGTCTGTCTGAAACCTTCTGCCGGGAAGTGTATCAGGTGGTGTGTGAGATTCCGTTGGGTAAAGTTTCCACCTATGGAAGTATTGCTGCGTTACTGGGGATGCCTCAATGTTCCCGTATGGTAGGACGTGCTTTGAAGCAAGTGCCGGATAATGTTTCCACTCCTTGCCATAGAGTAGTCAATGCATCAGGACGTCTTGTTCCCGGTTGGGAAGAACAAAAACAAATCCTATTGGAAGAAGGAGTTTCTTTCAAACAAAATGGGTGTGTAGACCTGAAAAAGCACCTTTGGAATTACTCCGTTTCTGAATAAAATTTGTATCTTTAATCTATTTCGCCTATCTTTGTCGAAATAATATGCAAAAACAGGCTGTCATTCATATATAAAAATACTGTTTTTACTGTTCATTGAGAGGATAATCTTACCAAATTCTATTCCTTTTAAACTACTCAGTCTGTTTTTTAATCATTTAAAACTCATAAGGTTGCCATGTTATCATGTAATGTGGCCGAACCAAGCGAACTTTCAACTTGTTTATCATTGATGAGAATGGTAGGCGCGACAGTTGAAAACAAAACAAATATTATAATCTAAACCAATATATTATTATATGAGCAAAATAGAAATAAAGGATTTATATCTCATTTTCGGTAATGAGAAACAGAAAGCTCTCAAGATGCTGAAAGAAGATAAAAGTAAATCGGAGATCCTAAAAGATACCGGGTGTACAGTAGGAGTGAAAAATGCTAATATTTCAATTAACGAAGGAGAATTTTTTGTGATAATGGGGCTCTCCGGCAGTGGGAAATCGACATTGCTGCGTTGTATTAATCGTCTGATACGTCCCACTTCGGGAAAAGTACTTGTGAATGGAATAGATATATCCAAGGTGTCTGAAAAAGAATTGTTGCAAGTCCGGCGTAAAGAACTGGCAATGGTATTTCAAAACTTTGGTCTGTTACCCCACCGTTCTGTATTACATAATATAGCGTTCGGTCTCGAACTTCAAGGAGTGAAGAAAGAGGAGCGAGAAAAGAAAGCCATGGAAAGTATGAAACTTGTCGGATTGAAAGGCTACGAGAACCAAATGGTAGGCGAACTTTCCGGCGGGATGCAGCAACGTGTCGGACTGGCTCGTGCCTTAGCCAATAATCCCGAAGTTCTTTTAATGGATGAGGCTTTCTCTGCTCTCGACCCCTTGATTCGTGTACAGATGCAGGATGAACTTCTCGCCTTGCAATCAAAGATGAAAAAGACTATTGTCTTTATCACCCACGACCTGAGTGAAGCGATTAAACTGGGCGACCGTATTGCTATCATGAAAGATGGAGAAGTAGTACAAATAGGAACTTCGGAAGAGATTCTGACCGAACCGGCCAACGATTATGTAGCCCGCTTTGTAGAAAACGTTGACAGGAGTAAAATTATCACCGCTTCATCTTTGATGATTGACAAACCATTGGTAGCCCGTCTGAAAAAAGAAGGTCCCGAAGTCTTGATTCGTAAAATGCGTGCGAAGAATATAACAGTACTTCCCGTCATAGATGCCGACGATAAACTGGTAGGTGAAGTACGCTTGAACGACCTGTTGAAACTGCGTAACAAACAGGAAAAATCTATCGAAACGGTTGTGCGTACGGAAGTCCATTCCGTATTGTGTGATACGGTACTGGAAGATATTCTCCCCCTGATGACAAAGAGCAATTCACCCGTTTGGGTAATTGACGAAACCCGTGAGTTCCTGGGCACTATTCCGTTATCATCCTTAATCATCGAAGTAACGGGGAAAGATAAAGAAGAAATAAACGAAATAATTCAAAACGCAATAGACTTATGATCAATATAGGACAATATATAGAGAGTGCCATTAATTGGATGATGGTGCATTTTTCTACTTTTTTTGATGCCGTGAATTCAGGCATCGGTAGTTTCATTATAGGATTTCAACATGTACTTTTCGGAATACCTTTTTATATAACTATCCTGGCGCTTGCTGTCGCAGCATGGATGAAGGCCGGGCGTGGAACGGCTATCTTTACCGTATTAGGCTTGTTGCTTATCTATGGAATGGGATTTTGGGAAGCAACTATGCAAACGCTTGCTCTCGTTTTGTCGTCTACTTGCTTGGCTCTGGTTGTCGGCGTGCCTTTAGGGATATGGACGGCGAACAGTCCGCGTGCAGATAAAATACTTCGTCCCGTTCTCGATCTGATGCAGACTATGCCTGCTTTTGTCTACCTGATTCCCGCTGTCCTTTTCTTCGGCTTGGGAGCAGTTCCGGGAGTGTTTGCGACTATCATTTTCGCCATGCCGCCCGTAGTTCGTCTTACCGGACTGGGAATCCGGCAAGTCCCTAAAAATGTAGTGGAAGCTTCCCGGTCATTCGGGGCTACCCGTTGGCAGCTACTTTATAAAGTACAGCTTCCTCTGGCATTACCTACTATTTTGACCGGAGTAAATCAAACGATAATGATGTCACTTTCCATGGTCGTAATCGCTGCCATGATTGCTGCCGGTGGTTTAGGGGAAATCGTCTTGAAAGGTATTACCCAAATGAAAATCGGTTTGGGATTTGAAGGTGGTATAGCGGTGGTTATCTTGGCTATCATCTTAGACCGTATTACCCAAGGCATGGCAGGACGAAAAAACAAGAAAGACTAAAAACAGAAAGGAACGAAAATGAGAATATATAAATTAGTAGGAATAGTATTGTCCGCCCTGCTTTTACTGGTTTCCTGTACGAATTCGGACGTAGATAAAAAGAAAGTGAAAATAGCTTATGCCAATTGGTTGGAAGGTATTGCCATGAGTCACTTGGCTAAGGTGGTACTGGAAGAACAAGGTTACGAAGTCGAATTGCAAAACGCAGACCTTGCTCCGATTTTCGTATCTATGTCAGGAAAGAAATCAGATGTCTTTTTGGATGCTTGGTTGCCGATAACGATGAAAGATTACTTGAACCAATACGGAGATAGCCTTGAATTCTTGGGTGAGGTTTATGGAGAAGCACGTGTCGGACTGGTCGTACCACAATATGTTACCATTAATTCCATAGACGAACTGGCAGCTAATAAAGACCGTTTTTCTTCTGAAATAGTAGGAATCGATGCCGGTGCAGGAATTATGAAAACCACAGATAAGGCGATCTCTGCTTACGGACTTGACGGATACACTCTTATGACTTCAAGTAGCTCAACTATGCTGGCGTCTCTGAAGAAAGCAATGGATAAAGGAGAATGGATTGTTATTACAGGCTGGACACCACATTGGATGTTTGACCAGTTTGATTTGAAATTTCTGAATGATCCGAAGAAAGTATATGGTGACCTTGAAGAGATACATGCTGTTGCTTGGAAAGGATTCAGTGAGAAAGACCCGTTTGCTGCTGAATTCTTTGCAAATATCAAATTGACGACGGAAGAACTTAGTTCTTTTATGACAGCTATGAAAGACGCCCGCATGAACGAAGAAGAAATAGCGCGTAAGTGGAGAAAAGAACATCGTGAATTGGTCGACAGTTGGATTCCGAAATCAAAGAATAAATAAGAAGAATTTAATAAACCAAATAAGGTCGGTACTGATTTCTATTCAGAGCCGGTTTAAATAAAAATGGGAGCCTGCTCAATGCACGGCTCCCATTTTTATATGTATCAGAGTGTGATTAATTATTCAGCACCCCAGTTTTCTCTAGCCAGACGTTTGTAGCTGTTGTAACGCCATTTAGCGTTTTCTTCAGCAGCTTTGAACAGTTCTTCAGCTTCAGTAGGATATTGTTTCATTACAGAAGCGTAACGAACTTCACCCTTCAAGAAACCTTGGAAATCTTCCCAGTTCGGTTCTTTGCTATCCAATTGGAATGGATTCTTGCCTTCTTCTTCCAGAGCCGGGTTGTAACGCCACAAGTGCCAGTAACCGCACTTAACAGCCTTTTCTTCTTCTTCCTGGCTCTTACCCATACCGGCTTTCAGACCGTGGTTGATACACGGAGCGTAAGCGATAATCAAAGATGGTCCGGGATATGCTTCTGCTTCGCGGATAGCTTTCAGAGTTTGAGCCTGGTCAGCACCCATGGCAATCTGAGCAACATATACGTAACCGTAAGTAGTAGCCATCAGACCAAGGTCTTTCTTACGAACGCGCTTACCAGCAGCAGCAAACTTAGCGATAGCACCCACCGGAGTAGCCTTAGAAGACTGACCACCTGTGTTAGAGTAAACCTCAGTATCCAGAACGAGGATGTTAACATCCTTACCTGATGCGATTACATGGTCAAGACCACCGTAACCGATATCGTAAGAAGCACCGTCACCACCGATAATCCACTGGCTGCGTTTAACAAGATATTGTTGCAGTTCAGCGATTTGTTTGCAGTGATTACATTTATCTTTGTTAGCTTCGACAACCGGGATAATCTTAGCTGCCAATTCTTTCGTCTTGTCAGCATCCAGCATATTGTTGATCCATTCAGCGAACAGTTCTTTCACGTCAGCAGGAGTGCAGTCGGCAGCAATTGCTTCGTTCATAACCTTCACGATACGTGCACGCATCTTTTCGTTAGCCAGTTCCATACCCAGACCGAATTCGCAGAAGTCTTCGAACAGTGAGTTAGCCCAAGCAGGACCGTGACCGTTTTCGTTCTTAGTATAAGGAGTAGAAGGAACAGAACCGGAGTAGATAGAAGAACATCCGGTAGCGTTAGCAACCATTTCGCGGTCACCGAACAACTGAGAAATCAGCTTCACGTACGGAGTTTCACCACAACCGGAGCAAGCACCTGAGAACTCGAACAACGGAGTAGCGAACTGAGAGTTCTTCACGTTAGACTTGATGTCAACCAAGTGTTGTTTAGTCTTCACGTTATTAGCGCAGTATTCCCAATTAGCAGCTTCAGCCAATTGGCTTTCAAGATGTTTCATGGTCAATGCTTTGCCACCCTTCTTCGGATTACCCGGACAGATGTCAGCACAGTTTCCGCAACCCAGACAGTCGAGAACATCAACTTGGATACGGAATGTCATACCGTCGAATACTTTACCTACTGCTTTCAGTTGTTCGAACTGAGCACCCTTCTGTTCTTCTGCATCGAGAACGAACGGACGGATAGAAGCGTGAGGACAAACGTATGCACACTTGTTACATTGGATACAGTTTTCAGGATTCCATTCGGGAACAAATGCAGCAACACCACGTTTTTCGTATTTAGCAGTACCTTGATACCAAGTACCGTCTTCGATACCCTTGAATGCAGATACCGGCAGCAAATCACCGTCTTGTGCATTGATCGGACGAACTACTTCATTGATGAATGCAGGGTCGTTGTTTTCAACTTTTGCATCATCCGGCAAGTTAGCCCATGCAGGGTCAACAGTCAGCTGTTTGTATTCACCACCACGGTCAACGGCAGCATAGTTCTTGTTGACAACGTCTTCACCCTTCTTGCCGTAAGACTTAACGATGAATTTTTTCATCTGCTCAACAGCTTGTTCTACAGGGATTACACCTGTGATACGGAAGAATGCGGATTGAAGGATAGTGTTGGTACGGTTGCCCAAACCAATTTCCAGTGCAATCTGAGTTGCGTTGATATAATATACAGAAATGTTGTTCTGTGCGAAATACTTCTTAACCTTGTTCGGCAAGTTCTTAGCCAGTTCATCACCTTCCCAAATAGTGTTCAGCAAGAAAGAACCGTTCTTACGCAAACCACGTGTTACGTCGTACATGTGCAGGTAAGCCTGAACGTGACAAGCAACGAAGTTCGGAGTATTTACCAAATAAGTGGAACGGATCGGAGTATCACCGAAACGCAAGTGAGAACAAGTGAAACCACCTGACTTCTTAGAGTCATAAGAGAAGTAAGCCTGACAGTGTTTGTCGGTGTTGTCACCGATAATCTTAACAGAGTTCTTGTTGGCACCTACCGTACCGTCAGCACCCAAACCGTAGAATTTAGCTTCGAACATACCTTCGCCGCCCAAAGCGATTTCTTCTTTTTGAGGGAGAGAAGTGAAAGTAACGTCGTCTACGATACCGATAGTGAAGTGGTTCTTCGGCATCGGCATAGCCAGGTTTTCGAATACTGAAAGGATCTGTGCAGGAGTAGTGTCCTTAGAACCCAGACCGTAGCGACCGCCAACGATAACCGGAGCGTTTTCTGCACCGTAGAAGCAGTCTTTAACGTCAAGATACAAAGGTTCGCCGTTAGCACCCGGTTCTTTAGTACGGTCAAGAACTGCAATAGTCTTAGCAGTCTTAGGTACAGCAGCCAGGAAGTGTTTAGCAGAGAACGGACGATACAAGTGTACGGCAACCATACCCACTTTTTCGCCGTTTGCTACCAAGTAGTCGATAGCTTCGCGTGCAGCTTCCGTTACAGAACCCATAGCGATAATTACGCGTTCTGCATCTTCTGCTCCGTAGTAATCAAACAAACCGTATTTGCGACCTGTAATCTTAGAAATTTCATTCATGTATTCTTCTACGATAGCGGGAACCGCTTCATAGTAGTTGTTGCATGATTCACGATGTTGGAAGAAGTGGTCGGGGTTTTCAGCCATACCACGGGCTACCGGATTCATCGGATTCAGTGCGCGGGCACGGAATTCAGCCAAAGCTTCCTGAT
>OGCW01000754.1_pt1 | contig 15195 bp, 10 predicted proteins | sample 1570231 | NCBI WGS metagenome assembly OGCW01 (sample SAMEA2582168, study PRJEB24529) | metagenome | biome: Human gut stool | place: China | collected 2011 | reverse complement strand
CGTCCTTTTATTTTCCGTTCATTTGAGGTATGAGAGGATGTTATAGATATGTCAAAGAGATGTGAGAGGTTTATTTCATGCGAACTGCTTCGGCAAATTCGTCTTCGGTCATGAGTTTTTCTTCCAAGATGATTTCTTTGATAGAGCAACCGCGTTTGTATGCTTGTTTTACGACCTTAGCACTCTTATCGTAGCCGATGTATGGTGTTAAGGAAGTAGCAATCATAAGGGATTGTTCTACGAAGAATTTAAGTTTTTCAGGTACGAATTCTACGCCGTCGATGCAGTGTGTAGTGAAGGAATTCATCGCATCTGCGAGGAGGCGACAGCTTTCAACAAAATCATAGATCATGATAGGCATATACACATTCAATTGGAACGCACCGCTGCCTGCACAAAGTGTCATGGTTGTATTGATGCCGAATACTTGGGCACATACCATAGCAAGGGCTTCGCATTGGGTAGGGTTAACCTTACCTGGCATGATGGAGGAGCCCGGTTCATTTTCAGGAAGATGCCATTCGCCATAACCACAGCGAGGGCCAGATCCTAAGAAACGGACATCGTTCGCAATCTTAAACAATGTAGTAGCCAATGTGTTAAGTGCACCGTGGGCCATCATGAACGCATCTTTCAAGGATAGGCCTTGGAATTTATTATTCTTAACGCGGAATGGAGCGCCTGTTACCTCTGGCAATACGGTTTCCATAACGTCAAGATATCCCTTAGGTGTGTTCACACCTGTACCAACGGCAGTGCCGCCAAGGGCAACGTCGAGTAGATAATCAGCGTTTTGAAGGAGCATCGTTTTGGCAGTTTTTAGGCCGTCTACAAAGGCGCTAATTTCTTGATCTACCATGATGAAAGTAGCATCTTGTAGGTGAGTACGACCAACCTTTTGCAAGCCTTTGCCTTTTTCTTGCAATTTTTCAAAGGATACAATAAGGCCGTCCAATGCAGGAATTACGCGTTTTGTAATTTCAAAGTACGCACAGATATGCATTGCTGTTGGGAATGTATCATTTGTACTTTGGCCGCGGTTTACATCGTCGTTAGGATGAAGTGGATTAGATTCATCTAACTGTTTAGCCCGGTGAGCGATAACTTCGTTCACATTCATGTTTGTTTGTGTGCCAGAACCTGTTTGGAATACGGTCAATGGGAATTCATCATCCCATTTGCCATCTACGATTTCATCTACTACTTGAGCGATGAGTTTCGCTTTTTCCTCAGTTACTGCGCCACATTTTGCATTGGTTAAAGCACATGCTTTTTTGACAAGCGCAAGCGCTTTGATTTGTTCAATAGGGATGCGGTGGTCACCGATCTTAAAGTTATTGAACGAGCGTTGCGTTTGAGGTCCGTAAATTCGTCTAGCGTCGACTTCGACTGGTCCCATTGAATCATATTCAATTCTTGTTTCCATAATGTTTACAACCTCCTTAAAAGACATGCCGACCTTATCGTCGGTTCCTCTCTATTATATACAGAAAAACGAAAAAATATAATAGAAAATGATAATAAATACCAATTAGATATAATGTGTGCATGGCTATTACCTTTATACATATTTGCTTTATATCTATAAATTTGTGTATACATAGCACATATATTGTTATATTTATTGTCAACATCGCTTTAACACGATAAAATGAATATAGCTTATAGTTAGTTTTATTTAATTTATAAGAGGAGGTAAGTACTTATGAAACATGATTTTATGAGCCATGACCTTCACTTGCCGGAACTTACGTTGCGTGGGATGTTATTAGGTGCATTAATCACTCTAATATTTACGGCATCTAACGTATACTTAGGTTTGAAGGTCGGTTTGACATTCTCGTCATCCATCCCGGCAGCCATTATCTCAATGGCAATTTTACGTTTCTTCAAGGATTCTAACGTTCTTGAAAACAACATGGTACAAACGCAAGCATCTGCAGCTGGTACCTTATCTGCAATTATTTTTATCTTGCCAGGTCTTTTAATGCTTGGTTATTGGCAAGGGTTCCCATTCTGGCAAACATTCTTGATTTGCGCATGCGGTGGTTCCCTCGGTGTGTTATTCACCATTCCATTGCGCCGTGCCATGGTAGTGAACAGTGACCTACCATATCCAGAAGGCCGTGCAGCAGCCGAAATCTTGAAGGTCGGATCTCATAATGGTGGTGAAGTTGCTAAATCTGGTTCCGGTATGGCAGACATCGTTTCCGGTGGTGCTGTAGCTGGTATCATCAGCCTTTGCGCTAACGGCTTCAAAGTGCTTGGCGATAGCATGAGCTTCTGGCTTCCAGTAGGTAGCAAAGGGATTACTCAAATTCCATTGGGCTTCTCCACAGCGTTGTTAGGTGCTGGTTACCTTATCGGTATCGCATCTGGTATCGCTATCCTCGTTGGTGTTCTCATCGCGTGGGCTGGCTTTGTACCTTACTTGACTAATGTATTTGCTCCAGATGGTGGTGCAACTGCAAAATTTGCTATGGGTATCTGGAAATCTAAAGTTCGCTTTATTGGTGCTGGTGCTATCGGTATCGCAGCGATTTGGACATTGATTACCTTGATTAAACCTATCATCGAAGGTATGAAAATTTCCGTTAAATCCATGAACAGCAGCGCTGCTGAACGCGAAACACATCGCATGGATACAGATATGAGTACAAAATCTGTATTGATCGTATTTGCCATCATCCTTATTGGTTTGGTTATTACGTTCTGGGATTTCGTATCCGCTGTACCTATTAGTGCAGGCTTGATGTGGACTCTTGTTGTTGTAGGCGTTGTAGTAGCTTTATTAATCGGCTTCTTCGTAGCAGCAGCTTGTGGTTACATGGCAGGTCTTATTGGTACATCTGCATCTCCAATCTCTGGTATTGGTATCTTGGCGACTATTATTTCTTCTCTAGTGGTGTACTTCATCGCTTCTGAAAATAATTTATTTGCTACCGAAGCAGGCGTTCAATTCGCTACAGCTATGGCTATCTTCATGACATCCGTAGTTATTGCTATTGCATCTATCTCTAACGATAACTTGCAAGACTTGAAAACTGGTCAACTCGTTGGTGCTACACCTTGGCGTCAACAAATTGCATTGTTACTTGGTTCCGTAGCCGGTGCTATTGCGATTGCTCCAGTTCTTAACTTGTTATACCAAGCATATGGTTTCACAGGTGCGTTGCCTCGTGCTGAAATGGATCCAAATGCTGCATTATCTGCTCCACAAGCAACATTGATGACTACAATCGCTCAAGGTATTTTCAATGCTAGTATGGATTGGAATTACATCTTGATCGGCGTTGGTGTTGGCGTAGTAGCAATCATTGTTAACTTGATTCTTAAGAGCACAACTGCTTCCTTAACATTGCCTCCATTGGCTGTTGGTATGGGTATCTACTTGCCTCCAACATTGGAAGTACCTCTTATTATCGGTTCTTTCTTGAGCTATTTCGTAGGTCGTTATCTCATCGCTCGCGCTAAAATGCGTGCTGGTGAATTGGCTGAATACGATGTAGAACAATCTAATCGTCGTGGCGTTCTCTTTGCGTCTGGTTTGATTGTTGGTGAAAGCTTGATTGGTGTAATCATAGCTGTTATTATTGTATTGTCAGTTACAACTGGTGGTGGTGAATCTCCACTTGAATTAGTTGGTCCTGAATTTGAAAGTACAGCTGGTTGGTTAGGTCTACTTGCTTTCATCTTCTCTGCACTCTATCTAGTTCGTCGTGTTGTAACTCACAAATTTGATAAAGCAGAAGCTCTCGCTATGAAAGCAGAGCAAGAACAAGCAAAGTAAGAGGTTAACCATGAAATTAAAACAGACTGTTCTCATCATGATGGCTGCCGCATTGCCACTCACATCTATGGCAGCCGCAAGTGAAACGATTCCTGTAACAAAGGATACTGGTGCTGTAGTAGCACAAAATAATCGTCACGATGTGACATATCGTCTCTCTAGCACGGCTACGCCAGAGCAAAACAAAAAATTACGTTCCGTAGCGAATAAAACTGATCGTGGTACTATCGAAGTGGTAGCGCCAAATGCAGATCGTTATATGGATCGTAAAGAGGTAGGCGTATCTCCTGTAGATGCGACTACAGATCATTTGAATCTCGTATTCCCAGAGGTTAAATCTGTTAGCCCTATCGTTGAAAAAGCCATTAATACAACGATTAAGAAATACGTGTCCAAGGTTCAAAATGACACTCAAAAATTGAACGAAAAAGAATCCAATAAAACGAATGTCATCATGTATTATGATGTAAAAACGGATAAAAATGGTATCTTTAGCGTTTTGATTCACACCTATACAATGCGTGATGGCGATGCAAATGGTGTAAATTATGTAAAAGGCTTTACATTCAATACTACAACAGGTCGTCAATTATCCTTGTATGATCTTGGTGGTTTGAATAAGAAGGAACTCGTTAATGCTATCAATAATAATCAACAAGTGAAGGATGCCGTTGGTGCGAATGCTACATTCGACAAAATGCCATCTGAATTCTACACAACTGAAGATTATTCGGTAGTGATGATTCTTCAACAAGATGTGGATACAATCCATAGTGCTGGTACCGTGTATGTACCAGTTGGCAATTTGCGCGACCGTCAAAATGATGTGACCAAATAACAAAACTAACTATATGTGTCTGTATTGTTAAACAATGCAAGGTGCGTAGCACCAAAAAGGGTACACAGACTGTTTTATGTGGTATAGAACTTAATACTTACTAAAAAGCCCCTCCGCGATGTGCGGAGGGGCTTTTGTGTATATTGTCCTGTATGAAGAATAGGGGGATAGAAGAAAAAAGACAGCCCCGAAGGACTGCCTAATTGATTATTTTGTTGGTTTTAATGGTAATGGGAATTGGATTGTCGTAGTCGGAATTTCATCAGGCGGTGTTTGAACAATTACCTTCTTACCAAATTTCTTTTTAAATGCCTTTACTGTGCCAGGTTGTACAGAATCAGCCGTAATAACTAATACAGATGCATCATCTGTTGGTAGAATACTAATGATTTTACCTTGAGGTTCTTTATTTTGATAAAGCGCCAATGCATCGGATTGGAGGTCTTCTAATTGGGCTTGTGTCAATTTGCCTTGGCTTACAATTAATGCATTATCGAGTTGTGGATCGTGAGCATCAGCTAGTGCTGTATGAACTGTATCAAAGTGTTTTTTGTCCACTACAGAAACGTGCAATTTACCTTCCTTCCAGAAGAGAGCACCGTCGTTTCTAAATTGTGTGAAGTCTTGACCATAGTGAAGGGCGTGGCTGATGACATTGGATGTTTTTCGTTCCACTTGTTGACGGTAGAGCGCATTGTGGAATGCCAATGCTTGTGGTGTTTGTGTCATACGGTAGGAAATTTCAGCCGCCTCTGCACGGGTTACGTATTTTTCTGGGTTAAACATCGTGCCTGGTGCATAGTTGGTAAATCCTAAGTATGCTAATTCACGGACTGCGTCTTGTGCCCAAGGGGCTACGAATTTTTGGTCCCCATACGCTACTTGATCGAGTACAGTAGGGTCATCTGTTGTATAGCCTAGATAATGTAGGTAGTTATCTGCTACCACAGCAAATTCTTGGCGGGACATATATTTTTCAGGTTTATATGTAGTGTCGCCATAGCCAGAGATGATATTCTTGCGCGCTACTGATTCAATAGCGAGGGCAGACCAACGGTCGGATGTAATATCTTTAAAGTGACTAGAGATGAACGCTGCTTGGCCATCATCGGTAATGTTGTTGAATAGGGAGGCCACTTCTTCGCGTGTCATTGGTTGATTAGGACGGAATGTGCCATCCGCATAGCCTTTCATCAATTTAGCCTTTGCTACGGCACTAATTGATTTAGAAGCCCAAAAATCACTTGGTACATCGGAGAAGATGTATGGTCGCACATCTTGGATATCCTTTGGAGACGTAACAACACCGGAGCGAAGTTGTTGATTAACAACAGTATTAGCAGGTACAGCAGTTTTGTTTTGTTCAGTAGCTGTTGTATCTTGAACTGTTGCCGTTGTTGTTACAGTATGTTGCGCTGGAGTAGCGCTTGGTGTTTGTGCCGGTGTAGCGGCAAATGCCATACCGGATGTAGTAAGTAAAGCGGACAGGATGAGAGCCCGTAATGTGTGTGTTGATACCTGTTGCATACATATCCTTCTTAATCATGTGGTAAATATATCAAAAACAGCGTTAGATAACGCTGTTTTTGAAGTCCCCTTAAGGACTAAAGTATATCGGAGTTTTGTCGCTATTAGCGTTTTACAGTCATTTTAACTTTGGAACCAAATACCTTGGAAATACCTTGTTGTGTTTCTTTGCTTGCAGTGCTAACTACAGCGTATAATTGATTGTTTTCAACGTCTGGGAATACGGCGATAATATTGCCACCTTTTTCGTTTTTGCTGTAGTAGTTACGGAAATTAGATTCGATAACATCGTATTCAGTTTGGCTGTATTGAGATGGTTCAACTACTACATAGTTGTTGATAGTAGCATTGCCTTGGCTTGCCAAATTAGCTTTAACTGTATCCAAATCGGAATTAGATTTCAAAGCCACATGCAATTGATTGTCTCTCCAGTACATAACACCATAGTCTTGGAACGCTTCTGGTGTTTTATATGTTTTGTTGAGTTGAGTGAATACATTGTTTTCCAATGTTTCTTGTTGTTTTTGATCGAGTGGTTTTAATGTGCTGCGACGTACAGGTCGAACGATGCGTGGAGATTGTTCTGCTTTAGACTCAGAAACCTTGTCAGATTTTTTAGCCTTAGCTTCTTTTTCTACCTTTTTCGCATCAGCATCAACTTTTTTAGCATCAGATTTCACAGCAGCATCAGCTTTTTTTGCATCTGCCTTTGCAGCAGTATCTACTTTCTTAGCATCCGCTTTTACGTCTTTAGCGACTTCTTTTTCAACGGTTTTAGTTTTGTTTTCAACCTTTTCAGCGTCTTGCTTTGCATCTTCTTTAATAGAGGTAGCCTTGCTAGTAGTAGGGGCTGTTTCTCCGTTTAAGATGCGGTTTAAGATTGTTGCCGCTTGTGCGCGTGTTACAGGTTGTGTTGGGTTGAAAGCAGTTGTTGCACCGGATGCTACATAGCCGCGTTGTGCCATGTATTCGATATCCGCTACATATGCTTTGGAAATGCTAGCACTGTCTTTGAATGTAACCTTTTCAGATTTTACAGGTGCATCAGGTTTTATTTTCTTTACTAAATTAGCTGCAGAAGCAACGAATTCTTCACGGTCCATCGCTTTAGCAGGGGCAAATGTAGATTTTGTTGTACCTTCCATAACGCCAGCAGCACCAACTAATTTAATAGCTGTGTTGGACCAACGGTCGCTTTCAACATCGGAATAGGAAACGCCGTTTTCTTTTGTTACTAAGTCAGCAAGTTCTTGCTCGTTCATATTGTGTTGCAACACTTTGCCGTAAATGGCTGCTGCTTGTTCACGAGTAATGCTTTTACCAGGGCGGAATGTGTTATCAGCATAGCCGGATAAGTAGCCAGCCTCTGTCATTGCTTGGATGGCATCGCGAGCCCAGTTATCTTTTGTATCTGGGTATACGCCAGCTGGCAATGTTTCTTTAGCCTTTGCAGGAGCCTCAGATTTTTGTGTTGCTTTTGCAGTTGTTGTAGTAGATTTAGCTGTCGCTGCTGGTGTAGTTTTCGCAGCAGTTGTTTTTGCATGTGTTGTCTTAGCAGTTGTTTTTGCAGCAGTTGTAGTATGTGCAGATGCTTTTGCATTCGTTACAACTGGTGTTTTCGTAGTTGTTGTAGTTTCTGCATGAGCCATGCCGAATGTAGATCCTAGCGCCAATGTAATCGCTAGAGATAAGGACAATTTATTGAGTTTCATGAGAAAGCTCCTTTCAAATTACGTTTATATACATAAATTATAGCACTTTTATGAAATAACCACTACTATAAGAAAATGTAATATATAAGGATAAAAATTAGATGAATAATGGTGAAAGTTACATTTTCATTATAGCAAATGAGAATGGTGCAATTTTGGGACTAAAAAATATCTACTTGATAAACATTTGCAAATAAAGAAAACACGGGAGTTATAGAAAAAATTTATAAAGCAGTACGTGAGTGTGATAAAAATCAATTTTGATTATTACTTTTAGTCATAAGGATATGATTTATACAACCCTAAATACGAATATAGCAATTGCTTGGACATTTATGGTGCCCTTATTTATAATTATATCGAAATGTTCTTTAAATATAACACTTTAAAGATCGTCAATTTATTGTATAGGCTGATAATTTGTGAAATTTTATCGACCTAAATGGATACATATCAAAATTTTTTTTGAGTTAAGTACTAGAAAAGTTGAGGACGAAAATATGAAAATTCATCTTTTCCAACAGTGTTTGATTGATATGTTCTACCCTCATGTTGGCATGGCTGGTGTAGAAGTACTTGAGAGACTAGGTTGCGACCTTGTAGTGCCTAAGAAACAAGTATGCTGTGGACAAATGTTCACTAACTCCGGTTACAATGATGCGGCTATGGATGCTATTAAGAATACAATCGAATGCTTCGAAAACGCTGACTATGTAGTCAGCATGTCTGGCTCCTGTGCCTTTGCTATTCGTGATGAATACCAACACTTCTTGGAAGGTCAACCTGAATGGCAACAACGCGCAGAAAAATTGAGCGGAAAAATTTATGAATTCACTGAATTCATTACTGATGTATTGGGTGTAGAAGATGTTGGCGCACGCTTTGACGAAACTGTTACATACCATACATCTTGCCACGTAACTCGCTTGATGGGTGTAAAAGAACCACCTTTCAAACTCCTTCGCAATGTAAAAGACCTTAAGTTGATTGAATTACCTCGTGCAGACCGTTGCTGCGGTTTCGGCGGTACATTCTCCGTTAAAAACCCAGAAATCAGCGAAGTAATGACACGCGAAAAAGCTTTGGAAATCGCTAGCACTGGTGCTAACGTAATTTCCGGCTCTGACCAAGCTTGCTTGATGAATATTGCAGGTATGCTTGACCGTCTTCATAAAGATGGTGAAATCGATCGCCGTATCAAAGTAATGCATATTGCTGAAATCTTAAACTGCCGCTAAGGAGGAGACGACATGGCACTTATATATGACAATCGCCCCTATAAAACACGTATAAAAGAATGTTTGGCTGACGATTTCAAAGTTGCAGCTATCAAAAAAGCACAAGACGTGTTTTATGATAAACGTAATACAGTAGTTGCGGACGTTCCTGAATGGTTAGATTTCCGCGCAGAAGCAGCTAAACTTCGTGATCACGTTCTTAACAATTTGGATTACTATGTAAACCAATTTGCTGAAAACGCTGAAAAAGCTGGTTCTAAAGTTCACTTTGCATTCGACGATAAAGAAGCGACTCAAATCGCTTTGGATATCCTTCGTGAACGCGAAGCCAAAATGATCGTTAAATCCAAAACTATCTTAACTGAAGAAATTGGTTTGAACGAAGTATTAGAAGAGGCTGGTATCGAAGTAAACGAAACTGACTTGGCTGAATTTATTTTGCAAACTGCAGTAAGCCCACCATCTCACATCGTAGTACCAGGTCTTCACTTTGAACGTAACAAAATTCGCGAAATCTTCGCTGAAAAACTAGGTTACACAGGTACTGAAAACCCTACAGAAATGACTCACTTCGTACGTGGCTATGTACGTGAGCGCTTCTTGAAAGCTGACGTAGGCGTTAATGGTTGTAACTTTGCGGTAGCTGAGTCCGGTACTTGTACTATCGTTTCCAACGAAGGTAACGGTCGTATGGCCAGCTCCATTCCTAAAACTCAATTAATTTTCTTAGGTACTGAGCGTATCGTTCCTGACTTCAAAGCTCTTGACGTTATGATGGAAATGTTGAACCGCTCTGCAGTAGGTGCCAAAATTTCCAACTACTTCTCCATGATGACTGGTCCTGCTCGCGCTGGTGAAGCTGATGGCCCTGAAGAAACTCATATTATCATCATCGACAACGGTCGTTCCGGTATCTTGGGTGGTACATTCCAAGAAATGCTTCGTTGTATCCGTTGTGGTGCATGTATGAATATCTGCCCTGTATACCGTCACGTTTCTGGTCACGGTTATGGCTCCGTATATCCAGGTCCAATGGGTGCTGTATTGACTCCATTGTTCAAAGGTTACGAAGTAGCAGGCGACCTTCCATACGCTTCCACATTGTGCGGTGCATGTACAGAAAACTGTCCAGTAGCTATTCCATTGCATGAGTTGTTGATGGAACACCGTCATATTATGGCTGACATCGAAAAAACTCGTCCTAAAGCTGAAGAAGCTATCTTCACAGCAGCTGCTAAGATGTTCGGCAACTCCACATTGTTCGATCTTGGTACAAAAGCTGGCGCTATCGGCATGAACTTAATTAGCAATAAAGAAGGCAATATGCCTGCATGGACTCAAGCTGTTCCAGTAATGAATGGCTGGACTAAATCTAAAGAATTGGGTTCCTTGAAGTTCAAGAAATTCCGTGATTTATATGCTGAACATGAAAAGAACAAGAAAAAGGAGAAAAAATAATGGATGAAGTTAAACGTAATCAATTTGTTGCACGTTTATCTCGTGCATTAGGCCGTGATCAAGAAATGTGCCCTGCCTATGTAGAGGATTTTGATTATAGCCATGGTCCTCAAGAAACTATGTTCAAAGATTTGAATCAAGATCAAATTTTGACAATGTTTAAGGAACAATGTCAACGTGTTGGTACAAAATTCGTTGAAACTACACCTGATAAATTAGGTGAAACAATTTTGGCAGCTATCGACGACTGGGGCAATGGTAAGGTTGTATTCCCAAGCTCTCCAGAAGTAGAAGAATATAAATTAAAAGAATTGTTCGAACAAGATGCAGCTAATAATGGCGGCATTCGTACATACTTCCAATGGGATCCAGCTAAAGGTCGTGAAGAAAATATTTCTAACACAGCCAATGCTGATATCGGTATTACATTCCCATTCTGCGGTATTGCTGAAACAGCTACTGTAGTACAAGCATCTTTTGAAGAATCTGGTCGTGCAATCAGCTTGTTGCCAGAAACTCATGTTGCCGTATTATATACTGATACAATCAACCCACGTATGACACAAACTATGGAACATTTGGCTGAACGTTACCATAACGATCCATCTAAATTCCCTACAAACGTTTGCTTGATTTCCGGTCCGTCCCGTACGGCTGATATCGAGTTGGTAACTGTAGATGGTGCTCATGGTCCTATCCGTGTTACATATATCTTAGTTAATAGATAGTCCTAACACTAGAGGCTTAATATAACTAAAGACTGTATAAGGCGATCTTCCGATGGAAGGTCGCCTTTTTGTGTGTTCGTATAGAATGCAAAATAGGCATACATCTATTTACAGAATTTTCGGTGTAGCACTTGTAAAATTTTCGATATATGATATACTAAATTCATAACCTATTATTTTAATATGAATTAAACGAGGTGTATTATGAATATTCCATTCTTTACAGATTACCTCATGCTAAGCAATTCATTGAGTATTGGTATTATCGCAGTGTTTGTACTTGCCTTAATCGGTATTTATGTATTGCAACGTAAGGGTACATCCTTTGGTAATCTTGTTATTATTGGGACTATTGTTGGTGCTGTATTAGGCGTAGCAATTCAAGTTATTGCTGGATTCCCTGATGATCCATCTAAGGTGGTCTACATCAAGGAAAGTACGAAGTGGTTCTCTCTTGTGGGTGGCGGTTTCATTGACTTAATCCGCATGCTTGTTATTCCTATCGTATTTATCTCCATTGTCCATGTTATTTTACACATGGAGGCAGGGGCTAATCTTAAGAAGTTGGTAGTTGCCATGGTGTCCACTAACCTCGGCATGGTGGCTGTAGCCGCTATCGTAGGCCTTGTCCTCGGTAATGCTTTTGGATTAGGTCAAGGTTTTGATATCGTTGAGTCCGGTAAAAAAATCCGTGAAATCAAACCGATGGTGGATACATTCCGTGCTTTGATTCCTAGTAATCCTATTCAAGCTGCTGCAGAAACAAATGTTATTGGCATCGTAGTATTTGCCATCATCTTGGGCAGCGTAGCCCGTCTCTTAAAACAAACGGGTACTAATAACATGGAAATCTTTACAAAGTTATTTGATGAGCTTCATCAATTGATTTCCTGGGTTGCCGATTTCATTATTGGCCTTATGCCATACGGCGTAGTTGCTTTATTGGCATCTACATTGGCGACACGTGGCTTGCAAGCCATCCTCGACATGGGACTTTTCGTAGTATTGCTTTACGTAGGTCTTTTGATTATGTTCGTCGTTCAAGCTATCTTAATTGCTAGCTTTGGTTACAACCCGATTACATACTTTAAAAAAGCGAAGGCTCCATTACTGTTGGCCTTCACATCCCGTTCCTCTATGGGCGTATTGCCATTGACTGTTGAAACATTGACAAAACGCCTTGGCGTAAATGCTACAACTGCTAATACAGTAGCATCCTTTGGTACTACTGCAGGCATGCAAGGTTGTGCCGGCGTATTCCCAGCTCTTGTGGTAGTTTACATTTCTAATGTAGCGGGTATTCCATTTGACTTAACAATGTACATCATGAGCGTTATCGTTATCGCTGTTGGTTCCGTTGGTATTGCAGGCGTTCCTGGTACGGCTACAATGGCTGCATCCGTATCCCTTAGTGGTACTGGTCTTGGTGCATACTTTACATCCATCAGCCCAATCCTTGCTATCGATCCATTAATCGACATGGGACGTACATGCTTGAACGTATCCGGTTCCTTAACAAATGCACTTGTGGTAGATAAAATTATGGGCACCATTGATAAAGATGCGTATAACAATCCTACACAAGGTGAGGAATAATAGTTAAATAATCATATTGATTGTGAAAGCAGCAGACATTAAGTCTGCTGCTTTTTGCGTAGTTGGACTATGTGTTGTAGTAGAATGCATAGATTGTAATGCAATTGAATTTATACCCTTCTTCGGTGCAATCGAAAATAATTATTATTACATTTTGTAATATCAAAATACAAATATTTATATATATAATTGTGACTATGGATACGTTTTCAAGTATTACATAAGCGTATAATGTACATATAAAAGTTTCTATATATGCTTAATAAATATAAGCCAAGAGGTAGTACTATGATTACAGAAGAAGTAAAAGAACGTTTAATTGCAGATTATCCAAAGTTTGAAGATATGACACGCAAGTTTTATAAGAAAGAGATGTCTATTGCGGACTATAAGGGCCAGTCCGGCGCATATGGTAGCTACGCCGAACGTGGTGCTGCTACGGGCATGAGCCGTTGGCGTTTTAATTGTGGTCGTATCAAACAAGAACAAATGCGGTTCTTAGCAGATACTATCCGCAAGTACAATCTTACACATATTCATTTCACAACCGGTCAATGCTTACAAATGCATGGACTCGATGGGGAAACTATTTTACAGCTCTTCAAGGAATGTTATGAACATGGCATTTATAATCGCGGTGCAGGCGGCGATAATCCAAATGTAGTAGCCAGTATCTTACGCGGCATTGATCCTCGCGAGACCTTTGACATTTCACCATATGCGGAAGCCATTAGCGAATTTCTTATGGAGCAAATGTTTTATATCAAGATTCCCCGTAAATTTAAGATGGGTATCGATAATGGATTTGATAGCACACCACATGCTACCTTTAAAGATCTGGGGTTCAATTTAACAAAACATCATACCTTTGATGTATATGCATGTGGCGGTATTGGCCCTAATCCTCGCATCGGTATTCCCGTAGCTCGTGATGTGCAACCTGAAGATGTTTTGTATCATGTGAAAGCTATGCTTATGGTATTTGCTAATCATGGTAACTTTAAAAATCGCGGTAAAGCACGTACTCGTTATATGCCTGCAGAAATGGGGGGCGCGGAAGCTTTCATCAAAACCTATGAAGAAACATTGGCAATGGTGAAAGAGGTTGAAAAATTGACCATTAATCCTGCAGATTATGCTTATGAAATTACGAAGACGGGCAAACGCGATGATTCGGTAGAAAATTATCGTATTCATCGTCAAAAACAAGAAGGTCTGTACTATGTAGAATACCATCCAGTTGGTGGCGATGCGAATGTTGAACATCTATTGGCGGCCCTTGATTATGCGGTTACATTAGACCAAGTGGAGGCTCGTATTGCACCGGATGAAGCCTTGTTTTTTATCAATTTGACAGCTGATGAAGCTAGAAAAATTGCGGAATTAACAGATGATAGCGCACGCGATGATTTTCGTCGTTCTGTATCCTGTGTGGGCTCTACAGTTTGTCAAATCGGAATGCAAGATTCTAATGGCTTGCTAAAGGCTGTCTTTGATCATCTTGAAGAAAAAGGTATTGATACGAAAAAATTACCGAGAGTACATGTTTCTGGTTGCCCACATTCTTGTGGGACTCATCAAATTGGGGAAATTGGATTTCACGGTGCTGTAAAACTCGTAGATAAGAAACCACAACCTGCTTTCATCATCGTAGATGGTGGTTCAGAACATATGGGTTCTGAAAGCTTTGGTAAAATGGCTGGGAATATTGTAGCTGCAAACATTCCCGCGTTTATGGAGGCATTAGCAAATATTCTTAATGAGGCACCAGAAGCGGATTTTGGTTCTTGGCGATTGACTCATAAGACTCAATATATGGATTTGATTAAGTCCTTTGAATAGTCATTATATGACCACATAACACATATGTTTATGCGTAAAGATTAACTCATTAACATATGTGTTATATTTTTTTGTTATCCTACGAATTGATTTTATATGGTATAATAGGCTTTATAGTATGTGTTTGGAGGTTTATTACTATGTTATTTACCGTGAATACAGAAGTCTGTACTCGTTGTGGTCTATGCGTAGCCGATTGTCCAACAGGCCTTCTTGTTATGACTGATGATGGTCCTAAAACAGGTAAGGGTGGTTGTATTTCCTGTGGTCATTGTGTTGCAGTATGCCCTACGCTTGCTCTAGATAGCGACCTAACACCGCGTGCTGAACAAGTGGATATTACAAAAGAAACTAAATTTACGCCGGAACAAGCAGAGTTATTTTTACGCAGCCGTCGTTCCATTCGTAATTATCAAAATAAACCAGTTCCTGCTGAATTGATTCGCAAGGTATTGAATGTGGCTCG
>OGCW01000746.1_pt1 | contig 15257 bp, 9 predicted proteins | sample 1570231 | NCBI WGS metagenome assembly OGCW01 (sample SAMEA2582168, study PRJEB24529) | metagenome | biome: Human gut stool | place: China | collected 2011 | reverse complement strand
TGAGCCGATGCCACTATACGTGTGAGCAGGCGCCACTACTGGGGCGAAGTCGGCCCATTTATACTACTTTTCCGTGATATAATTGACAACCCAACTACCCACTTCTTTCGTTCCATATTTCGCTCCACCTTCCACTTGGATTTCCGGCGTACGGACATTCGCATCGAGGGAAGCGTCTACGGCTTCACGGATCAAGGCTCCCTCTTCTTTGAGGTCGAAATACTCGAATAACATCGCTACTGAAAGAATTTGCGCCAAGGGGTTCGCAATATTCAGCCCTTTCGCCTGCGGCCAAGAGCCATGAATCGGCTCGAAAACCGGCGTGCTCTCTCCGGTAGAAGCGGAAGGCAGCAAGCCCATAGAGCCGCTGATGCAAGAACCCTCATCCGTCAAGATATCACCAAACGTATTCTCGGTTACCATCACGTCGAAGAATTTCGGCTCTTGGATCATACGCATAGCGGCGTTGTCCACATACATATAGTCTGTCGTTACTTCCGGATAGCTAGGAGCCATCTCTTGAGCGATCTGGCGCCATAGACGGGAAGAGGCAAGTACGTTCGCCTTGTCAACAACCGTCAGGTGCTTATTCCGTTTCATCGCATACTCGAAGCCCACTTTCAAGATACGCTCGATTTCCGGGCGGGTATACATATTCGTATCGTATGCCTTATCGTTGTCTTGATATTTCTCACCGAAATACATACCACCGGTCAACTCACGGATACATAAGAAATCCGCGCCATCCACCAATTCGGCACGCAACGGCGATTTATGCAATAGGCATTTGAAGGTCTGCACCGGACGGATATTAGCGAACAGGCCCAACTTCTTACGCATCGCCAAAAGACCTTGCTCCGGACGTACTTTCGCTGTCGGATCATTATCAAACTTAGGATCGCCCACGGCCGAGAAAAGAACAGCGTCGGCATCCTTACAAATCCGATAGGTCTCCTCCGGGAAAGGATCGCCTACCTTATCGATCGCGTCAGCGCCACAAAGAGCATACTCATAGTGAACCTCATGTCCGAATTTCTCACAAACGGCACTCATTACTTCCACGCCTTGCACGGAAATCTCTGGTCCGATCCCGTCTCCGGGAAGTACTGCTATATTCAGTTTCATCGTAAATGTTTGTTATTATTCTCTGTTAAAATGTACATACTTAGGCTCCGTGGGGAAATACGTGTCATCATCCCACAGGGTACTTGTAATCATCAAGTCGGCGCTATAACGGTTACAAGCGATAGGTACGTTATGAACACGGCACTGGCGAAGCAACATCTGGATGTCGGCCTCGTGCGGTTGCGGATTCAAGTCGTCTATCAAAAAGACCGCCAAATCGATCTCCTTACGGACAACCATAGCGGCAATCTCAGCATCGCCTCCCATCGGACCGGAATGCATGCAAGCAATATCCGCGTTCACCCCTTTTTCCTCGAGAGCTTTACGAACCAAATTTCCGGTCGTACCCGTACAAACAATATGGTGGTGAGACAAGAACTCAGCGTTATGTACCGCCCATTCTACCATTTCCGCCTTACGATTGTCGTGCGCTACAAGCGCGATAGTCAACTTTTTCATACCCTTTACCTTTTTAATTATTAATCCTCTATCTTGTTCAGCATCTTCAATGTCGCCTTGATCGCCGCCTCAGTCTTATCAGCGTCCAGACCACGAGTCTTGAAATCGACCCCGGCATAATTCCAGCTGATGACCGTCTGCACGAACGCATCCGTACGTCCTCCCGGCGGGATGGATACCGAATAGTTCGTCAACATCGGGAACGGGCGGTTCAAACGGGAATAAATCCGGCGTAGGGCACGCACGAAAGCGTCGTATTGGCCATCACCGGAAGCCGATTCCTCGTAAGCCTCGCCATTGATCTCGATCTTCAAGGTAGCCACCGGTTTCAGCCCTTGGGCCAAGGATAAGGAATAGTTCAAGATCCGTATTTTCTGATCCTCCAGCGCATTATCATGATGAAGCACATCGCTGATAATATAAGGAAGATCCTCCGGGGTAACCATTTCTTTCTTATCGCCCAGCTCAATGATCCGCTCCGTAACCTTACGCATCGAACCCTCGTCCATGTCGATACCGAGCGCTTCCAGATTCTTGCGGATATTCGCTTTTCCAGAGGTCTTGCCCAAAGCGTACTCGCGAACCCGTCCGAAACGCTCGGGGAGCAGGTCGTTGCAATACAGGTTGTTCTTGCTATCGCCGTCCGCATGGACACCGGCGCATTGCGTAAACACATGCTCTCCGATGATCGGCTTATTGGGCGGGATATGCACCCCGGAGTAGGTCTCAACCAAACGGCTAGCCTTGTTTATCTTTTCCTCCCTCAAGCTCGTCTCCTCTCCCAACTGGTCCTTGATAACGGCAAGTACGCTACTCAAAGGAGCGTTACCCGCACGCTCTCCCAAACCGTTCACGGTCGTATGGATTCCCTTGATACCCGCACGGATGGCGGAATATACATTCGCTACGGCAAGATCATAGTCGTTATGCGCGTGGAAGTCAAACCGTAAATCCGGGTAGCGGTCCACCATCATCTTGCAATACTCGTAGGTATTTCCGGGATTCAAGACTCCCAAGGTATCCGGGAGCATGAAACGGCAGATCGGAAGTCCTTTCAACGCATCGATTACCAAGAATACGTAATCCGGGGAATGCTTAATACCGTTCGACCAGTCCTCCAAATAGATATTCACGTCGATCTTCCGTTTCGCCGCTTCCAATACGACCGTACGAATATCGTCAACGTGTTGCTCGGGAGTCTTTCGAAGCTGTTCGGTGACATGCTTATAAGAGCCCTTGCAAAGCAAGTTCACGACACGGCAACCTGCGGATTCAATCCAGTCGAGAGAGACCGTACCATCCACGAAACCCAAGACCTCCAATTTGTCTAGGTTCCCGGAACGGGCGGCCCAAGCGGCTACACGCTTCACGGCCTCAAACTCTCCGTCCGACACACGGGCGGAGGCGATCTCCACCCGGTTCACGCCTAAGTCGCTCAGCAGCACTTGCGCTATGCTGAGCTTCTCGTGAGCGGCGAAGGAGACGCCCGAAGTTTGCTCCCCATCTCTGAGGGTTGTATCCATTATTTCTATCATAATCAGCGTGCTGCCTCGAAGGCTTCTATCTTTGATTTATTTGCCAGTAAATAGTCGATATCGTCCAATCCGTTGATCAGGCAATCCTTTTTATAGGCGTTGATCTCGAAATGCTCGCTTTTGCCCGTAGCCTTGTTCGTGATCGTTTGCTCCGGTAGATTTACCTCGACCTCAGTTTTCGGGTCCTTGTAAATCGAATCGAACAATTCAGCGAGGAACTCTTCAGTCACAACAACCGGCAGCACGAAGTTGTTCAACTCGTTGTTTTTATGGATATCGGCGAAGAAACTGGAGACCACGACACGGAAACCGTAATCGGCGATCGCCCAAGCCGCATGCTCACGGCTGGAACCGGAACCGAAGTTCTTTCCCGCTACCAATATCTTTCCGCTATACGTAGGATCGTTCAAGACGAATGATTCGATCTTATTACCTTCCTTATCATATCGCCAATCCCGGAATAAGTTCTCGCCGAACCCTTCCTTGGTAGTCGCTTTCAGAAAGCGGGCTGGGATAATCTGGTCGGTATCCACGTTCTCTAAAGGAAGAGGCACGCAAGTGCTTGTGATTATATTGAATTTTGTTTTCATCTTATGCTACTTTATTAGATTAGTCTTTACATCAGTTCTCTCGGGTCCGTGATCTTACCTGTCACAGCGGCGGCGGCGGCCACAAGCGGCCCCGCCAAGATGGTGCGAGCACCCGGTCCTTGGCGGCCCTCGAAATTACGGTTGGAAGTGGAGACCGCATATTTACCCGCCGGAACCTTATCCTCATTCATCGCCAGACAAGCGGAACATCCCGGTTGACGAAGGACGAAGCCGGCCTCGGCCAAAACCTTGTCGATCCCCTCGGCACGAATCTCCCGCTCTACCTGCCAACTGCCGGGAACCAGCCAAACCGTTACATCATCCGCTTTCTTCTTTCCTTTCACCAAAGAGGCGAAAGCACGGAAATCCTCGATACGGCCATTCGTACAGCTACCTAAAAAGACATAATCCACTTTCTTACCCAACATAGACTCGCCTGCCTTGAAGCCCATATAATCCAAAGACTTCTTATAAGAGATACGGCCTGCCTCGGGCACGCTCTCTAAGGAGGGGATATCTTTGCTGATACTCATACCCATGCCCGGGTTCGTACCGTACGTAACCATCGGGTCGATATCCTCGGCGTGGAAAACGATCTCCTTATCGAACTTAGCGTCCGGATCACTATACAGCTGACGCCACTCGCTCACCTTCCGCTCCCATTCCTCGCCTCTTGGGGCAAACTCACGGTCTTTCAAATAATCGAAAGTAACATCATCCGGAGCGATCATACCGCCACGGGCACCCATCTCGATCGAAAGGTTACAGATTGTCAAACGTTCCTCCATGGTCGTATTACGAATCGCCTCGCCAGCGTACTCTACGAAATAGCCCGTAGCACCGCTGGTACTCATCTTACTAATAATGTATAAAGCAAAGTCCTTCGCCGTAACGCCCGGTTTGCGTACACCATCGATCGTGATACGCATCGTTTTCGGCTTACGCTGCATGATACATTGGGTAGCCAAGGTCATCTCCACCTCGCTCGTACCGATACCGAAGGCGATAGCGCCCATGGCACCGTGCGTAGAAGTATGGGAGTCGCCACAAACGATCGTCATACCCGGCTGCGTCAAGCCTGTCTCCGGACCTACCACATGGATGATACCATTCTTCGGATGTTGAAGACCGTAATACGTCAAGCCGAAATACTTCGCGTTCTCTTCCAAGGTATCCACTTGATTCTTGGATATAGGGTCCTCGATAGGCTTATCTTGGTTCAATGTCGGGATATTGTGGTCCGGCATACAAGTGATTTGCGCGGGACGGAAGGGCTTCAATCCACGTGCACGTAATCCGGCGAAAGCCTGCGGGCTAGTCACCTCATGACAATACAGACGGTCGATATACAATTGTATGGTTCCGTCGGGCAACGTGTCCACCACGTGTTTGTCCCAGATTTTCTCAAATAATGTCTTGCTCATTGTCTTGTCTATTTTTAGTCTACTATAAACTTATTGATGGCGTCCACGAAAGCCTCCACGGAAGCGGCGATAATATCGGTATTCGCGGAGAACCCATAATAGGTAGCCCCGTTATACTCTACCTGCATATGTACCTTGCCCGTATCATCGCTACCTTTATTAATGGCTTGAATCAAGAATTCCTGAATCGTCATGTCACTATTACTAATCGCTTTTTTCACCGCCTTGATGCCTGCGTCAACCGGACCGTTACCAGCCGCGGCCTCGTATTTTCTTACTCCCGACAAATTTAAACAAATACTTGCGACTGATTGTACTCCAACACCACTAGTTACCTGTAAATATTCCAATTTAATACGGTGTGTGGCCGTACGATCCTTTCCGACCAACATCAAAACATCATCATCATTAATATCTTTCTTACGATCGGCCAGTTTCAAGAACTCATCATACACCTTGTCCAATTTCTCCTGCTCCAGATCCACACCTAAAACATGCAGGCGATGCTTCAACGCCGCACGACCGCTACGAGCAGTCAATACGATCGCGTTATCATCGATACCCACATCCTTCGGATCGATGATCTCGTAGGTTTGCGCATTCTTCAAAACGCCATCTTGATGGATACCGGAGGAGTGAGCGAATGCGTTACGTCCGACAATAGCCTTATTCGGTTGTACCGGCATATTCATCAAGCTAGAAACCATACGGCTCGTACTATAGATCTTATTCGTCGTGATATTGGTGATGATATCACGTTCTTTATGGCTCTTGAAAATCATGGCGACTTCTTCCAATGACGTGTTACCTGCACGCTCACCGATACCGTTTACGGTTACCTCCACCTGACGGGCTCCGTTCAACACGCCTTGTACGGTATTCGCAGTAGCCATGCCCAAGTCATTATGGCAATGAGTGGAAAGAATAGCGTTATGTACGCCATCCACATGTTCCATCAGATACTTAATCTTCGCCCCGTACTCATCCGGCAAGCAATATCCTGTCGTATCCGGGATATTCACTACGGTAGCCCCGGCCTTGATCACGGCCTCCACGACACGGGCCAGATATTCATTATCCGTACGCCCGGCATCCTCACAGTAGAATTCTACGTCCTCCACGTACTTTTTAGCGTATTTCGTGGCGGCGATCGCACGCTCTATAATCTCCTCTCTCGTGGAGTTAAACTTGTATTTGATATGAGAATCAGAAGTGCCGATTCCGGTATGTATACGTCCCCGCTTAGCGAATCTCAACGCCTCGGCTGCCACGTCGATATCTTTCTCCACCGCACGGGTCAAGGCACAGATGGTCGGCCAAGTCACGGCCTTTGAGATCTCAACCACACTCTTAAAATCCCCGGGACTGGAGACAGGGAAACCAGCCTCGATCACATCAACACCTAGCTGTTCCAATGCCTTAGCTACTTGAATCTTTTCCACTGTATTCAACTGGCATCCCGGAACCTGTTCACCATCACGTAAGGTGGTGTCGAAAATAAATAATCTGTCTGACATAATCTTATATTCTTAATTTACTAATATCCTATACTAACTAAAAAAGCCTCTCTCACAAGGAAGTGAGAAAGGCTCTTTCATCTATCGTAATGCTCGCAAAGCATACAGTCTCACTTCCTATCCCGTTCCCAGAGTAGAATAATGTTTAGAGAAATAATGAGACTATTTTGCAAGTTGCGTGTCATTGTTCTTGTCTTTATTGTTTTTGTTTGAACGTTGCAAAGATACGGCCTTTTTTGATACCACCAAATATAATTCGAAGTTTTTTACAGGATATTTCTTATAAAACGTAAGATAAACAATTACATCTGTTACTAAATAACACTGCCCATCGTTAGGTCGTAACGATGGGCAGTATAAGCTGCTTACGATGCCCATCATAAAGACCTTATGATGGGCAGTGTTATGATACGATAAAAACGGCTCGCACTAACGAACCACGACCTTCTTCACGAACGAGGCATCTGGAGCGGTACACTTCAAGAAATAGACACCGGCATGACCTACCGGAATCTCCATCTTGCCGCAAACCTTTCCTTCGAAAATAACGATACCGGCTACGTCAACCACCTTCAAGGCAACCTCCTGCGGCATATCCACGAAGATGGATTGGTTGGCCGTATACAGGCTCATACCCTCCTCGATGGACTCCACGCCGGTAGGCACGTCCGGGTTCTCCGGGTCTACGGGATCCACAGGAATGACCGGGGTTTCCGGATCGGTGGAGGAAGAGGTAGAGGAGACAACCTTCACCTCTATCTTGCTACTAACCGGCTTATAATTCGGATCGGTCGGCGTGAAGGCAATCTCTTGCATTCCCTTTTCGGTAATCTCCTTATCCGGATCGCTCCAAGCGAATGTTCCGGCTACGATACCGGCGTGACCGCCTTGTAAAACAGACTCGGATAGTTTTTGACCGGACAATATATCGGAAGCCGCAGGCCATGTAACCGTAGGTGTACCCAAAGTAATCTCATAAGTAAACACCTTCGTATAAGATTTATAAGTTTTATCTTCCGGACGATCAACACGTACATAATATGTACCCGGATTCTTCAATGGCACTTTATTAACCTCGGCATTACAATCTTCTTCATTCTGGTAGAAAGAGATCACGCAAGAAGTATCACTACCTTTTACCTCCACGGTTTGTGCCATGCCATTATATTCAGATGACTTAGCCAATGTACACGCTGGGTATTCATCTTTAGGAGCATATATAGGATAAATCTCGACATCTCCCGTTACTTGGTATACCCTTGGATTGTCACTATTTTTGTCTGACCACTCAACGAAGTGCTGACCTACAGGCGCAACAGCCTCCAATGTGATCGTTACCCCTGCTCGAATATCATTCAAATCACAAGGAAGACCACCATTCGTAATCCTCACACCCTCCGGTTGCGATCCATTACTCGAACGTAAAACAGGAGTGCTATTACCTAAAGAGAAGTTCACAACAGGATTCGTTGAATAATAGTAAATAGTCGTACCCTCGTAATTCTTAAGAGCATCACCTTTCGGTGTAATCTTGTATGTCGTTACATTATCCTTCGTCTCTGATATAATATTCACGAACTCAGTACCCGGTCGAGTGCCAGGATTCGCTCCATGCGATGTAGGAGCCTTCGTTATCGTCACTTTAGACTTTTTAATTTTCAAGCCTACACGTCCTTCATCCGGCTTATTAGGATCCGGATAGATCTCTTCAAACGCCTCATACAAGCCATCCTCGGCACGCCTCAATACGACCGTATAATCGCCCGCATCAATAGCCGTCGAAGTTTCCTCACCGTCATTTATCTTATACTTGACATCGAACGAGAAGCCTGCGTAAGTCTGCGAGGCGAAAGGCGTGAAGGGGCGGGATACGCCACTGTAGTAGTATTCTTGATACGGACAAAAGATGTATTCCCTCTTGATCTTCACCCGATGGTCAAACACGGCCGTCACGGTCAAGGGGCCGGTTACGGTCAAGATATCACTCTGGGATATTTCCTTGCTGTTCGCCAAGATGGTAAGCAAGCTTGCGCCGGCTTGCCCTTCCGCTTTAGCTATGCGCACTCTCGTTCCATATGCCAGTTCTTCACCACTGCCTACTTCAGTCCAACTACCATCCTCACCCTCTTTACTCAAGGTGATCGTACCGGAGGCGGTCTGGCTCGGGTTGCTGCTTACGGCGGAGGCGGTCACAGCATATCCTTTCGCAACGAAAGAGGCATTTACCAACGTGATATCGCCGGTCACGGCGCATAGATTGTCGGTGCCGGGTCCTGTCACGCCGGACAGACCGACGTTACCCTCCAGCTTATACCCGGCATCCGGAAGGGAGATTACCCGAATCTTCGAGCCTACCGCTACGGTAGAGCCGGAAGTGATCAGCGTACCGTCTTCCTTATATAATAAGATAGAGCCGTGCTCCATGTTCTTCTTTTCGAGGGTGACAAGGGCCATGTTGACCGGTTTAGGCTCGAATACGGCTTTGATCGTCAAAGGCCCGGTCAGCGTTACCTTGTCGCCCTTGAGCGACTCCCCGTTTATCTGCAATGATTTCAGCTGGGTGTTCACGCTCGGGATTGCCGCAATCTGTAGGATCGAGCCTTGCTGCAATTCATCACCATTTGAGACCGGCTTCTGCCCATCCGCCGCCTGATCGTCCGGCGTGGTCACTTTAAGGTCGCCGCTGGCATCGCCGAATGTCTCGATAGATACCTTATGCAGGATCGGGGTAAAGTTGGCGCTATAGGTTCGATCCGCACCTACCGTAACCGTGAGCGTGTCTTTCTTGCCCAAGTCTACGCTCTCGCCCGCGATCGACCAGCTTGAAAGCTGATAGTTGGGTAGAGGGGTCGCTACCAAGGAGATCTTTTGACCCTTTACATACACGTTATCCTCAGCCTTGCCTAATACGTTTACGGCACCACCCGTTGTCTGTACAGCGGTGACCTTATAGGTCGTGTCTACCTTGACCGCCACGGACAACGCCGCCGTATTGTAATAAGAAGAGTTATCCGGATAGAACGTCACGGAGTACTCATGCGTACCTGCCGGCACCACGGTGTTTCCGTATGTCCAAGCGAAGGTACCGGCTACCAGATATCCCTCATCTGTAACGCTACCGCCGGACAGCAAGGAGGTTGAAAGCGATTGGCCCGCCTTGATGCTTGCGGCAGTCGGGGGAGTGATGTCGCCCTCGGCGATAGCCTTCTTGCTTGTCAGGCTCATGGTATAGATTTGCTCGAAAGCCTCGTATTCAGCGTCTTCCGGATAGGATACCTTGACAAAGAAGATGCCTTCTTGCTTCCGGTCTGATTCGCCTGCGACTTCTGTGCATTTCTCGTCCTTATAGTACCCGATCGTCAAGGTCTTGCCATCAGGAAGGGTCGCCGGGATGGTCTTACAGTCCAATACAGCGGCTTTCTCCGTATTGACCACCTGTTCCAAGCCCGATACGTTCACGACCAGTTTGGCCTTTTCCTTATGAGAGGTCAAGGTAGCGGTGAGATCCGTGACTGGCTGTCCCTTGGATGCCTTGTCGGACAAGAGACCGTTCTTCGCCGTGAACGTCCCTTCCACGAAAGAGACCGCCAGCTCTACCGGAATGCGTAGCACGGCACCCGGGGCCTTCATCTCGGTATTCCTCACGCTGTATACCACGCAGCGGAAGCTGCCATCGGCGCGCTTGCTCCACGTGAGCGCATGATCGTCCGCCAGCTCGCCGAGGATAGGCGTACCGCTCAGCAATACGCCCGCCGGCAAGGTGAAATCCACTTGGAATGAGGAGAAATCTACCGTATTATCGGATACCTTCAAGGTGAGCGTATCCTTGCTGCCAGCGGCGTTCAGGTTCGTCTTCGCCAATTTCCACTGGGCGGCGGTAGCCGTTCCCGCCGATAACAGCAGGAAGAGGGCTACGAATAATTGTTTTATATGATTCACTTTCATAATTTACTTACAGATAAAGATGTTAGTATTACTTGCCTTCACACCATGGCCTGTCTTCGCCGTCAAGCGGTAGTAGTAAACGCCCGCCGGTAAAGGAAGGGCAACCGTATAGCGGTTCTCGCCTACCTCGCCGGGCAAACCGTTCAGTACCGCGGTCAACGCACCGCTCGCGGAGAATACATGGATCATAACCGTCTGGGCGGGTTCCTCCAGTTGATAAGAGAAGGTCGTGCTGCCACGGAACGGGTTCGGATAGTTGGAGACGGCCTCCAAGCGGCTGATCGCCTCGATCGGGGCATTGGAGGTTACGATCGCGTCGCCACCGGACCTCAAGCTGTTGGCCTTCGCGTCGGAGAAGGAGGCTCCTACCAAGGTAACGCCCGCCGGCATACGCAGGATACGGCTCTTGCCCGAAGGAATCGTGCGGCCATCCAAGCTATAACCGATCACCCGCAAGGTATCCCCGTTCAAGCTGGAAGCCTGCAGGAACTTGGCGGCATCGCCCAGCAACGGGATCTCGTCGATGGCTCCCACCAACTCCAGATAGATACCGGCTACCGGTACTTGGCTATTCATCGTCAAGAAGTTATCAGCGTCGAGCTCCATTTGTACGGGAACCTCGGCCTCAGAACGCAGTGCACTGGCCTTGGTAACCGGCTTGCCGTGGATGAGGTTGACGATACCGATTACGTCAGCGATCTCTACATTATTATTATAGTTCACATCCGCCTCGGCAAAACCGAAGTTGGGGATCATGTTATCCTTGTCCCGCAAGATGTAGCTTACGGTAGCGGTCACGTCTTGTACGTTTACCAGCATGTCGAGGTTCGCATCGCCATCGCAGGTGTAAACCCACGCATCGTACTGAACCGTCCAGCCGGGGAATAATGGATTGGTTACAAGACCAGCAATTTGATAATTCGGGGTCAAGTCTTCGGTAATCGTATAGCGGCTGTCCGTATGGTCGATCGGATCGCCGTCGAATACCCAAGTAAAGCGAGAGGCGGAGGTACCGACCATCTTTTGTGAGGAAAGATCGATTGTCTCCCCATAAGCCACGAAACCTCCCGGACGAACCTCACCTACCGGCAACCTAACAACACCGAAGGCAGCCTCCAATTGCCGCGGGTTCTCCACGTTAGCGAACTCCAAGCACGAACCATCGGCATTGAAAGACATCAAGGCCGGGAAGTCCGCCAAATCGATCCGGGTAGTGGGTATAGGCAAGCCATATGCGGTTAATTGAGCGGCAAGGCCCGAAGCCGAAGCGCTGTTCTCTACCCCGTCAAGCATCGTCCAATTCAAGAACAACTCCTTCAAGTTTTTGTTCTTAGACAAGTCGAGAGCCGTCAAGTCCGTAATAGCCACATCCAGATACTCCAGCGATGGATACTCGGATACGATCAAAGATTTCAAAGAATAGTTTCCACCCAGCATCAAAGAACGCAATACCGTATTGTTCTTCGGCAAGGTCAGTTCCTCCACCCTATTGCCTGTCAACGACAAGATCTCCAGCTTATCCAAGGCAGCGAGATCTACCTTCTTCGTAAAGCTTTCGCCCATCTCATACATATATAAATGTATCAAGCGGCGCGGGTTCTCGTCGTTCCAAACGGCTTGCGCATACAGTGAGCCCTCGTTTGTCTTCCATGCGTCGCTGCTCCACCACTCGCTCAATGCCTTGTTGTTGGAAGCGTCTACGATACGTGCCAAGGTAGCCACGTCGCTCTCGGCGAATACTTGGGGGACGGTGGTCTCCACATGGATACGTGAGGTCTCGATCTGCCAACCGGAACGTACATTGATCTCCGTGATTTCACAGAACCTCGGGTTCATCAGCTTACAATAGTAGTCTCCATACTTTTCCTCCTTGCTGTTCAGCACAAATACGCCCGGACGGTTTGGCACCGGCTTCAATGCCTCTTTCTCCTCTGTCCTATATTTGGCGTTTACCCATAGGAATACGGTCTCTATGCCATCGATCACGGCCTCCGAGGAGAGATCGATCGTATCGCCGTTCTCGAACCAGTATGGATCTCCCGGATGAGAGGGGGAAGTAAGCGTTATGCGTCCCCAACCCTCATAATTTATCTGCCGGTAGTTCTTCACCGTAGAATATCTCAAAAGAGATCCATCCGCATTCAAGTTACTCAAGTTCGGGTACTGAGCCAGATCGAGACTCTCCACGTATCCCGGCAATCCCAACGACTCCAAATTCTTCCCTACTTGTGAGGAAGGAAGCTCATACTCCGTATCTTGCAGATATAGCTGACGGATAGATGCCGGCAGGTTCTTTACCAGATCCGCGAACTGTTCTGTATGCGGCAAGGCCAAATAGGTCAAGCTCGTAACCTTGTCGAAACCTTGCAACTTCAAGTTCGGGCAGTACTCAATCTCCAGACGGCTCAATAGCTTGAAGGATGAGATATCCAGCGAAGCCAAAGGCGAATGCTCAAGGTAAAGCTCCGTCAGCTTCGAACAACCGGTAAGGTTCAGTGCCGCCAGCTTCGTATCTTGGTACCGTCCCTCCAACGTGCGATTCGTACCGAATCTAAAATATCGCAGTTCCGGACATTTGGATAGGTCAATAGAAGACAGATTCTTACTATATATATGCAAGTGCTCCAGCTTCGTGTTCTTCGATACATCCAGTTTCGAGATATTCATGTGATTCTCGCACTCGAAATGCCTCAACTCGGTGAAAGCGCTTAGGTCTAATTGAGAGATCGTATCCGTAGAGTTCCACTCGAACCAGATATATAAATGTGTCAACCGGCCTACCTCACCCGTGCTCCAGTCCGTGCGGATATTGTCTTGATAAGAGTTCCAATTCTCGCGCTCCCAGCCCTTGCTATCCACGAACTCCTTCAATTGGGTGATATTCGGGTTATCGGCAGCCAACTTCTTCAATCCGGCGATGTCCGCAGGGGAGTAGTCTGCAGAGCCACGAGCAACCTTGATCCTTGGTGTCTCCATACACCAATCTCTGTAATTATTGTTTGTGATCTCGCACTTATAATATTCGCCCGGCTTTCCTTCAAATATGAAAGCACCGTCCTTGCCAGATACCGCCTGCATAGTCGCTTTCGTCCGTTTACCAGTAGCCCGATCAATAAGGTACCATTGATATACCGATTTCACGCCACCCACCGTAGCGTAAGCGGATAGATCGATCTCCGTGCCTGCTGCGGCGTAAGCGTTATTGCCATCTACCGGAGTACCGGCCATGATCGTAGTATAACCATTCATCCAGAAATTCTCCGGTAACGAGTTCGGGAGCTTCACCGTAAACCAAGTAAGCGAATCATTACCATACAAACTCAAGCTCCGAAGTTTTGTCAAAGTGGACAAATCCAAGGATTTCAACCGGGTATTCTGCAAGTCCAACTGCTCTAACCCGGACAACGCCGATACATCCATGGTAGTGACCGTCTGTGTCCTACCATCATCGATGAAGAAGCTTTTCACCCGGCTCGTGGACTCGGTGTTCCATGTCACGCCCACGTTGTAGCCATCGTTCGATCCCCTGTCTTTCAAGTAATCCTTGTTGGAGATGAAGTTCTGCAAGTCCGAGTTCAGCGGATTGGCCTCGGCGATCGCTTTCAAAGCGGCTATATCGTCCTGTGAGTTATTGGCCGGAAAAACGAACGGTGCTTGGCCGCCATATACTATCCTATTGTCGTCCGCATCACAAATATCCACTTGAACCGTTCCGTTCCATTCCTCCGTGGCGTGAGCCATCAACGTGAATTGCGTAGCGGAGAACGAAGGAATATCTAATACGTATATAGGCTCATTATATAGACCAGTCTCTTTACTTAGGTTCTGCCCGGAAAGGGTCAAGCCTTCAGAAGGGCCATTCAGATAAATCTTCATCTTAGCGTGTTGCCCCTGCAGGAAACCAGCCTTCGTCACGTTGATCGCAAAAGGGATATCCTCGTTCAGATCGCCGGATGTACGCGACAACTCTCCCACAGCGGGAGCTTTATCACCGAGCATAAATCGTATCGTTTGCCCGGTAGAGGCTAGGGCAGCCGTGCCCATGTCTCGCGAGCTGTACACTTTTACGGTATAGTCCGCCGAACACTCCTTCGAGCTATTCATTTGCAGACGAAGCCCAACGCTATATCCATAGTCCGTCAACTTCTCGTCCGGTATCCAAAAGCCGCCATTGTCTAACGTTTGCGCCGGCTCAGAATCCTCAAAGCGGAACTCTACCCCGTCCGGATTCGCCGTGTTCGCCAGCTGTACACGTACAGCCATGCCCTTCGTGAAGTTCTCGATATTGAAATTCAAGCTCCAAGTAGCCATCGGATCCCACTTGTAGATAAAGCTATAAGCTACAGGATCCAGAGTATTGGAAAACCGTACCTCCCCTTTCGCCTGGCTCTGTGGAGCCCCGGGTGTCATTCCCGCCGGGCTCGCCGACCCGGTCATACCCCAAGCCAGCCCATGCCCCGGCCATGCGGCGCATAAACATAAGACCATCGCGATGAGCGACAACCTCATACTAATTCCTCGCAAAATTGTTTTCATAAGCAATAAATTTATAAATAGGTGTTTTGTATTCATAATACGTATCGGTATCTCTCACCATTCCCGATTTAGCGTGTCATTCGTAGGATGACCTTTTCTCCATGCGCCAAGCGCAAACACGCCGGG